>Ga0209830_10000213_pt1 | contig 68241 bp, 68 predicted proteins | sample ArcticOcean_MG_C_12_FD_187439 | JGI IMG/M metagenome (GOLD analysis project Ga0209830, IMG submission 187439) | Marine microbial communities from western Arctic Ocean - ArcticOcean_MG_CB8_130 (SPAdes) (version 2) | ecosystem: Environmental > Aquatic > Marine > Oceanic | place: Arctic Ocean...
ATGGACTACCCCAATCAAACCGTCAATTTACGACATATAGCGAGCGTTGATAGGTGAAAACGACCGAAGGTTGTTCCTATCAATCCTCACGCTAAATCACGTTAATTCACGGTTTGATTGGGGTAGACGAGTCATCACGATTGCATAACTCTATTCTTGCAGACACATCAATCTGGTCATTCACGCTCGCACCACACGCCAGCCGGTTTCTCACCTCACCACCACGCACGCGTTTTTCCACGATGGCGCTTCCCGTCAAGTCCGCCGTGCGCGTCAACCAGATCGTCAGCATGCTCTTCGCCATCGGTACGTCGCGTGTCTCACCGTTCCCGCGGAAAAGAATATCTCCGCCGACTCGTTATTTTTCCGGCTTTTTGCGGGCCCTCCCCACCTGAAGCACTGAAACCTGGCTCGTCCGAGGAGTTTGACACCGAGACTGCGCAACCCAGCCAATCGGTTCTCACGGATGTAGAACACGCCTCGCTTCATATCGACGCCAACCCCTAGGTGCACCAGGTCTTGGCAGACTCCCAGTGCCCTTTGTTTGGAGGTATAAGAGGATTAAAGAGACTCGACTGACACTCATTCTGGTTCACCCAACCGTGACAAAAGGCTTGGGTTTCTTCCCCCAGCCTTTCCTTGACGGGTACAAGGCGATCAAGTTCGAGGGTGAAGCTAAAGTCATGGTGTTCTTCGCTTTCGGTCTTTGCGGCTGCCAGATGTTACAGTCCGGTTTGGTCAGCGCGCAGTTCCGCACGGAAGGTACGGCCTTGCGCATTTCCCAAATCCAGGCACGCTGTTTTACCTCTAACGCTGGTGACTGTTCGGACCGATTAGGCCCGCCTGTTCCGACCGATTACGGTGAATGTTGTCCATACATCGTCCAATACACGTCCAATACACGCCCAACACGCGACTGACCCTTCGTTTTTCCAATCGCAAGCGGCTTCCGAGAAAGCCGCCGGGGTGTTAACTCTGTTCAACGCGCTTTACTGGCTTTTCTTCGCCGTGTCCGACGGCTCCATGGTCGTCCTCGGCACCCTCCCCCCCAACTTCCCGAAAGACTCAATCGCGGGAAACTGCTTCCTTTTTCTGATCATGGCCTCCGTCAACTTCAACGCCTGGGTCGGTGCCGGGTCGCCCAAACCCGACTTTGGCAAAATGAAACCCGGCGGCCCGCTTGCCACCCCACTGATGGTCATGATGTTCAACCTCCTCGGCTTCGGCGTCGGGTGCGCCTTCTTCACCGAACATTTCGTGGACCAGTTCAACCCCGGTTTGCTGAGCAAGTTCAACCCCGGCGCACGAGGCGCTATTATTTTAATGGTTGGCAACGCCGGGAAGATGATGCTGTTCAACATCCTGGTAAGTATTGATCGTTTCCCAAATCCGTCAACACACTGTTTTATCTCTCAGCTGGTGACTGTTGTCCATACATCGCGATATACAAGACGTTAACCACTTTTCTTTACAATCACAGATCGCGTGCGCGGTGGGCGCCGCGGAGTCCCAAAGTGCGGACACCAACTACCGTCTCCTCAGGGCCTGGGTGTACGGGATGTTCTTCTACATGGGACGGTTCGCGGACGAAGCCGTTACCGCGGGTACGTACAAGATTTCCCAAATCCCAACACTGCATGCCCATACGAGACTGACACGTTTCATTTACAATCAGCGTGCACGGGCTGGCCGTCGCCAATGCGAGTCCCCGCGTTCCTCTCCTGCTTCGCCACGCTGTTCTTCGCCGCGACAATGTTGGGGGACTACCCGATTGCCATCGCCAAGGCGAAGAAAGCGTGATTACCGGAAAGGAAAGGTATGGGTAACACGTACCTTGTCAAGGTGTGGTAGCACAAACCTTCGAGGTATTCATCGAGGTATATATTCTGGATGCATGGTGTGACTTGTGTAGAGAGACACGAAATTATGAATCGACACGAAACTCACTTCGCGTTTAAAAACCCGCCCGCGCTACTACTCGCACTTGATCGCCTTGTAGATGTGCATCACGAAAAGCTTGCTCGCGCGGAACCCGACGTTGCCTAGCATGAGGAAAAACCCGTAACAAATGGTCCACATGTACCCGAAAAAGAAACTCGTTTGCATGAACCCGCTCATGTCCGAACGCGCGTAGTAGTAATAGAAACAGTACCTGCGATTGTTACCGAAAAGGGTCAGTCGCGAGTCGGCGAGTGCGGGTTCGTAACAGGTACCGAAGTAGGACTGTGTCAAAGTACTGTCTCGATTTACTGGCGTACTGTGTCACTTTACCACAGTACGCCAGTACACGTTACGAGAACTGGCAATGCTACATACATCACGAGTAGTACACTAAAATAGGGTCCGTAAACAGTGTGCCGGGATTCGGGAAAGCAAAAATACGTACGCGTAAATAAAAACCCCGGTGGACCCGCCGCACACCACGGCGCGCCTGAGACGATGGCAAAGAAAGTGTCAGTCTCTCGTAATGTGTATGAGTAAACAGTCAGGGCAGAGGGAATAGTCCCTTCTGGTACGAGTATGGGCAATCGCAGAGGCGGTGTGTGTTAAATGAGAAATACTTACCACCACCACTCGTGGTCCTCCACCGCGAGCTGGAAGTAGGTCAGGGCGATTGTGATGAACCCGGTGACGATCACCAGAATGATGAACACGATGAACAGAATCGAGTAAATCGTGTACACCTTGTGCCCCCACACGGACGCAAAGATGTAGTACAGCTCGATGTAAATAGCGCTGAAGGGAAGGAACCCGGCCATGGCCATCTGGGGAACCGCGCTTCGGTACCACGGCAGAGTGGGGATTTCCCTCGGGTACTTGGTGGTTCGGCACGGCGCGTTGAACTCGGTTCGCGCGTTTTTCCCCGCGATGCCGCCCAGCACGGTTAACGGGAAAGTAACAAGAGCCCAGATTATCAAAATCACCATGATCGTTCCGAACGGCAGCGCTGCCGTGCTTCGGTACGAGATCGCCACGGTGTTGAGAAACGAAAACACCACGAACATGGGGCCGCAGAAAAGGCTCCCGGTCAACAGAACGTTCCGCACCCAAAGCGTTCCTCCCATCTGGCGGTAGTTGTTCGCGGCGACGTACCCGGCGATGCCTTACGATGAATAACCGAAAGTGTCAGTCTCGTATGCGCAACCAGGGAGGCGGAACGTGGTGATTGGGAAAGGCCCTTACCTGACGTCAGGGCGTATACCACGAGAATAGCGGTGAGCAGCGCGCCCCTGTTGTACGGGTAGAACACCCCGATCAGCGCCAAGGAGAACACCCCCATGGTCATCGCGAACAGCTGCGTTCCAACCCCGATCACGGCGCAGAACAGCGAGGTGAACCGCGGAAAGCGAAACACGTCGCCGTGGATGTACTTCCACCCGGTTTCGTCGCTCTCTTCGGAAAGACCGACCTCGTCGTCGCGGCCGGTGGTGTACTTGATGAAGTCGTTTTTCAAAACCCGCATCAGAATCGTGGCTAGGAATCCGGTGAGCAAAAGAACGGTGACGCAGCTGTTGATAATGGAAAACCAGTGAATCTCCAGGTGCTGCGGCAAAAACGAGTACCGGCTGTACTTTTCCATCCGGCGATCGAACGGGATGTGCGTTTCTTTCCACCGAGCGCTGAGATGAATAAAAGAAAGTGTCAGTCATGTATTGGGCGATGTATGGACAAACAGAAGAGTCACCAGCTTCGGTAAAACAGTGTGCCTGGATTTGGAAAAGGCCCAACGCGTACCTGTACGAAAACTCAACCGTCTTTTCGCCGGCGCCGGCGTCGTCCGTGATGTCCACCGTGCGCAGCGGATCGGTGCTGACGTTGATCTCCACGACCTTGTCCCCGTTGTAGGACACGTCGAAGTGCACGTGCGTGAACAGGTAATACCGCATTTCAGCGTTTGCGTTTGGTTTCAAGATCTTCTCGATCTTCCCCACGAAACCCCAAATCGGCAAGTCGTCGTAGAACATCTGGAAATAGTAATCCTCCTCCACGGCTTTTCTGAATTTTTTCAAATCCGCCTTCGTCAGCGTCTTGCGGCACAAACTCTCGTTCTCCTTGTCCACCCGGAAAGGTACGTGGTACGGCGTGCTCGTCATCCTGTCGCCCTCTAGCACTTCGCCTAAATCTTCGATTTTCGATTTTAAGCCGGTATCCGGTTCGCAAAAGGGGAGGTCGTAGTACTGGTACGTCTGCGGATTTTGGCGTTGGTTTTTTTGGGATCGATCGGTGGATGATGATGGACGGGGACGGTCAGGTAAAGTTGGGACCGGATTGATGAGTTATAACTCGAGACCTTCCAGATACGTAAGTGCAGGTAGGTACTCCGGAAAGGAAGGAAGGTATCCGACGGTCGGGTATAGGGCGTGTACGTCGTCGTGACTCAGCACTCTTCGCGGGGGGGCGCGACGTCGTCGGAACTAATCATGCAGATGCGAAAAGGTTTCGCGGGAGATTCCACCGAAGCCGGCACCGGACACGCAATCGCGGTTCGGCAACCGCGCCGTAAACAACAACACGACGTACCTCTGATGGGTTGTGGAACGGCCCTGCTTTGTTCGCGTACAAAGGGACTTTTTCCCGCATCCTGTACTGGTGCGTCGCGAGGAGCTTTCGCGTGGCGCCTGGACTGAGGCCGATCTCGGGCTTTGTCGTGCCGCGCACGGCAAGACAATCCGCGCCAGAGATGAACACAACACCGAACAACACCGCGACGAGCACCACCGCGTGGTGGGTGATGCGTGCCATTTTCACGGTTCGCGTACACCCCGTTACCACCCGCGTAACCGAAATGGGCGACCAAAAGCCAGGTTCAGGGTCGACGCACGGCGCGACGTCCAATGCCGGACGCGCGCGTTGCCGGTGAGAAACGCGACAGACTTCACGTTTGACGTGATTTGCGTTTTTGTCCAAAATCGTGGAGTGCCGTTTTTCTACAATTGAAGTTGTCGTTCCTCCTCACAACGACTGGACGCTTTCCTGTCGTGGTGGGCGGTCCACACACGCGGCCTGACCGCCGCGATGGCGACCCCGGGTTCATTCCGTTCCATGGACCCGGACGAGGTTTCACCCGTCTCTCGACGTTTAGGGTCCCCCATCACTACCGCGTTCCCGCAACCTGGTTTGTCGAATCCGGCCAAATCTCGAATAGCGTTCTTCGTGTCCCCGTCCCTAACTTCCACCGCGAACGCGATCGCGGAGAGAGTCAAATCCAGGGTTGGCGTTGACGTGGAGTGGTTCATCGTGCGTAACGACGGTCACGGTGGCGGGCCTGCCGTGCACCCCACAGTGCTCGGCGCGGACGCGCTTTGCGCGACGCTGTGTGGACATAAAAAAAAAGCCGGTACAATTCGCCGCGACGAATTTGAACTGAACACAAAACGACGACACTCCCCAGCGTCCCTCATCGCGAAAGGCGAAGCCGCCGTTCGCCTGGGGGACCACGCCCGCGCGAACAGCGCGTTCGCGGAAGCCAGGGCGGCACGAGAGGAGATGGAAATGGGAAGAACGCCGGGCAAACTTACCAATGAGAATGACAAATTACAAAACGAAACTGCCGAAAACGCGCTTGCCGTCGCGAACGCGTTCGCTCCGTACGTGCTGACTTTAGTTGACGATGAACCGTCCATGCATGCAGTGTTAGATGTCTTGTCAAAAGGGAACTCCGCGGGCGGTGGTATTTTGGTCAACTTACACACCGCCAGTGAGCAGTTAGTTACGGACATTCGCAATCGGTGCCAATGCGTTTCCATGGCGTTCGTGCAGTGCGCGCTGTTAACGGATGACGTCGAGTCAATCGCAAACGGAACCGTGGAGGCTTGGATCGCGTCCGCGGATGGCGCGCACGCAATGGCCGCCGCGGAGACGGTGGTGCTTAATGCGGTTTGTGGAGGGTCGTTAAGGGGCGACGCTTATGCATACGACGAAACACCGCTGATTCGCCGTGTCGAGTCCAACGACCCGCGGGATTGCGCCACCCCCCGGGCCGCGGTGACCGCGTCATTGCTCGTGGCGCAACTCGCGGAGATGAGGGACATGGAACGACGAGCGGATTTGAACTCTCGGGAGTTACTCAATCACCGAAAAATGAGCGCCGCCGCGGAGACCGAAAAACAAGGCGCCGCCGGCGAGCTTCAACACTTAAAGCATTTATTAGAAGTTGCCGAAAAACACGGCGACGACCTAAGCGCGAGGCTCGCAGATGAAACCAAGCAAGGAAGGCTGGTAGGGTTTGAGTTGAAACAACTGGAAATCGACCACCGACGTGACTTGGAGTTACTTCACACTCGGAGGGAAACACAAAACGGGGAGGTACAGAGTTCGCGCCGCGAGAACGCCGATTTAACCGAAAGACTACAGGTTCTGACGCGCGCGCTCGACACGTCAAAAGACCAAGTCGCGCAACTGACCTCCGAGTTGGCGTCGGTTGAAATTTCCTGCAACCGGTTCGAAACTGAAACAAGCGCCGAGGCGGACAAAGCGCGCGCCACGGTCACAGGGCTCCGAGACGCGCTCGCCGCGGCCAGGGCGGACGCGGAGGACGCACGCCGCGAGTTGCGATTGTACGAGAAAGGCGCCGTTGGGGGAATGGAGGATTTATCAATCGCGCGGGATATGGCTGAAACCGACGCTACTAAAACGCGAGGCCGGTTAGCGGAGGCGGTGACGGAGGTGAAGCGGTGGCGGGCGCGGTGCGACGCGGCGGAACGACGGGCGCTTGACGCGGAAAAACGAGCGGAGCGGGAAGCGATGCGCGCGGTCGTGGCGGACGCCAAGGCGGCGAGTTACCACGAGACGATGGAAAACGGAATCGTCAACCGAGTCTTGGTCGTGAGTGACGGGCCTGGAGTGGGGGTGACTCGAAACGCGGCGTCGTCGTACGCGACTCCGCAAAAAGCCGTTCACGAGGCGTTTCCAGATAGTAGCGGAGCCGTGGTTGATGCGTTAATGATTCAAGGACAACAATCCGCCAGTGTCGCGACCGTTTCGGAAACGCCGCCAGCGTCGGCGCTGGCCGATTCCTTTTCGTTTTTGACGAAGGAAAACGAAACCGAAACCGTGAAAAACATCGCGGCGTTGGAAAAGGAGTTGCGCGATTTGCGCGAAGCGTCGCGCGTGACGACCGAAAAACTCGAGATTGCGGAAAGCGCCTGTAAAAACGCCCTGGTCAGGGAAGCCTCTGCCGACACCACACTGGAATCCGCACACGATTCCGACCGCGGTTTCCAACTCACCACGGCGGGGTTGCGACGCCGGATATTGGAAACGGCCGCGGATTTGAAAGCGGCGCAAACAAACGCAAAGTCTGAGGTGGACGCCGCGTTTGAATTACTGCAACAAACAAAACAAGAGTGCGATACACGAATCACCCGTGAAGTCGACTTGAGACTCGGCATGGAGGTTAGTTTGACTAAAGCGATGGATGAAGCGCGGCAAGCGCGACGCCGCGCGGACCAAACGCGCGTCGAAGCAGAAACTGCGTTTGCCGCGTTCGCCGCGAGTCCCGACGTGACTTCCGTTTCCGGTGAGGAAGACGTTACCACAAAAAAGCAAGGTTGGAGAGAAATCGTCTCCGAACGCGAAGCCCTTTTTTTCGCGCAACTAACGTGTCAGTTGCTGGAGCGGCAGATGCCCGGCGCGCGGTACGTATTGATTTTTTCCCAAATCCAGGCACACTGTTCAGCCCGATTACTCTGACTGTTTGCTCATATCAGTACACCCATACTCAAGACTCAAGACTGACACTTTTCTCTTACAAAAACAGCGCGTGTTTGGCGCGACGCTCTTTTGGCAAAAAAGCAAAAGCAAAAGCAAAAGAAGCGTCAACCCCGAAAATCTCCGTCGTCGCCGCCGGTGCGATGTCGCCTCTTGTTACGTGGTTCTCTGCTCGGGGGTGGAGCAGCACGGTTTACTCCGGAAGCCTGGCGCACGACGTGCTCGGTGCGATGGACGAACCGGGTGGGGATGGGAAACACGATACGCGAAGTAACGAGGTAAGGAGAGTTTCGTATGGTTTGCGGAACCCCGGTGAAACGCGAAACTCGCAAAACGCGACGCTTTTCGAAAACGTCACTTCGTTTCGCTTGGCGAAATCGGGGGACAAAACAAGTGACGACGCAAACCCTAACCACCCTGGAGTCGCGGTGGCGTGCGGTACCAGGGGTGACCTTGTGATTTTAGTGGAGTGCTCCACGCGAGTGGCGCAAACCAGTCTTGTTGAGGTACCGGCCTTTCCAGTTACCCAAATCCATCCTCTCGGCCCGATTACGGGTGACTGTTTACTCATACACACTACGAAAGACTGACGTTTTCTTTTATTTATCGCAAGTTAACCGCGATTCACGCCGCAGCGGATAGTATCGCAAACGCCTTCGACGCGAGCGACGACGCTTCTTATGAGATTTGCAAAAACCTGTTCGCGCTGTTGCGTGTTGAGATGGAAAATTCGGTCGGCACCACCAGGGATGCCGAGCCTGTATTCATAGAGAAACCGTTCGAGAGCATGGACGAAGCTGTTCAACTTCTAGAACAGCGTCGCGCGCAGCGAAGTTTCGCGGAGAAAAGATTAAGGCAGTACTGGCGAGGCGGAGTCGGGGCGCTGCGTCGCGTCGTTTCGCGCCCTTTTCTCTCTTTTGGAATTCCAAAAGATTTGTCGGCGCAGGTGCTGGTCACCGCTACGAAAGCGGCGGGCGCGGTGTCGCAGGTTTCATTCGGCATGGGGAGCAGTGGCGATCGTTTCACAAAGGTACGTGTTTAAGGCTTTCCCAAATCAGGCGGCACACTGTTTCATCTCTCAGCTGGTGACTGTTCAGACCGAAGCTGGTGACTGGTGTCCATACATCGTCCAATACACGCCCAACACGGGACTGACACTTTTCGTGTAACAATCAGGAATCCTTCGCCGCCGCCGCAAAGGCGTTTTCGGCGTGCGAGTTAATTCGCGCCGAGGCGTCGGCGGAGACGGAACTGGCGCGCACGTTCGGAATCCGGCCGATGGCCCCTCAGAACACATCTACACTCGCTAAAGCGGTGTTGGACAAAGCTACAGCCGCAAAAAAAGCCGCGTCGCACGCCGCCCGGGTTTGGCGAGGACGCGACGGCGACAACAGCGGCGGCGAGGCGTCGGACAAAAAAAACGTGGGCGTACGCGCCGTCGCCGACGCGCTTGTTTTTGGCGACGACGGCGTGGACGTTATGCACGCGCGTCACATCGAACTGTGTTTGGGGCACGAACGAGACCTCTTTGATGCCGATTTGCTCTTGCGACAATGCACTCCACTCGTCGCGGCGATGCTTTTCCACGAAGACGACGAAGATGGCGATGAAGCACCACACAATCCAACCACGAAAGAAGCGTCGCTCTCGCTGTGGCTTTGGACCGCGGTTTGTCTCAGCACGTGGCGATTACGCAAACTCATCAAACAAACAGAACGAGCTGGCGTGTTTGACAACCACATCGTCGACTCGAAGCTGAAAATGAGACAAGCCGCTGGTCAAATAATCGGCCGGTACTGGAAGACTCACTCGGCGAGGTTCTTTTGCGCCGCCGCGAAGAAAGCGAGCGCGCTGAAAAAAAGAAATGACACCCCACGCGCTTATGTTCCAGACTTGTAATACTTATAGTCGTAGTCGTGTTGCGATGAAAGTAGTGTGGCCGCCGTATGGTACCTCGAAGGTGTGATTGAGTAGTGCCAAGAGTGCGTAATTCAAACATCGTTTTACAAGTATGGACGCGTAAGGAAAAGTCACCCCGTGGTCGTTTTTTGATCAAAAACAAAAATTCCCTTCGGTTCCACGCGGCGTTCGTCGCTCGCTCGCCTCGATTTCAAGCCGTCGTCCGTCCGTTCATTTTGGTGGCCATTTTGGGGTTCGACTCCGTCGCCGATTGAGTTGTGGTGTTCGACCCCGCCGCCGCCGGGTTCCACGCCGTTGCCGGGTTGGTGTTCCCGCTTCACCCGCACGTGGTGGTGTTCGCTGCGATTACAGAAAAGAAAGCGTCAGTCTCTTCCGTCGGCGAGTTTTGGGCGATGTATTGGACGATGTATGGACAACAGTCAGGGTAATCGGTCTGAACAGTCACCAGCTTCGGGCAAACAGGGCACCTGTGTTGTGCGCAATCCGCGAAACAGGGAAGGCCGTGGGAAAGGAAAGGGGAGAGTAGTGGGAATTGCTGTGTAACTGCACTCTTTACAGGGCAGTAAACGCTGTGTCAGGATTTGGGAAAGCCCCAACACGTACCTCCCCGACCGCGCGTGCGAGTCGGATCGCGACGGATCCTGTTCCAGGTCCGATAATTTTCGTCGCAACATCGCCAACGCCTTGATGTACCGGCGTTTATCCAGAATCTTCAACCCATGTCGGTCTACTAACAACGTGAGTTGCTTTTCCGTGATATCGAGCAAATCCCTCTCGAACGCACACCCCAACAAACCAAAGTGCTTCACGTACTCCTCTAGTTTGTGTTGTTTCAGGAACTGTTTTTGTGACGGAAAAGGGTCAGTCTTGTGAGTCTGGAGTATGGGTTCGTAACAGTTACCATCGTAACAGTTACTAGTACTGTGAAACTTTACCACAGTACTGGTAAGAGGGAAAGCCCCGACACGTACCTCTTCGAAACGACACCCCATGTCAAGTTCGTGTTTCGCTTCCTGGTGGTGCGCGCCCTGTGCCATGGCTCGGAACAGCCGGTTGGCTTGAATCGGGGTGAGCGACGAGCCTTTTTCCCGACGCGTGTCGTCCCGTTCCAGCATGTCCACGTCCTCGCGTTCCTGGCCCGGTAAAAAAAAGAAAGGGTCAATCTGTGGTAACGTTCGTGACTTGTGCTCCACAAACAGTGCGTTTGTGATGTATTTGGCACAGAGCCGCGGGCACGCCGTACGGGTTACCAGTAGTGCACTTCCTTTGGATGCGTGGACGTCAAGGGTTTAGGCTGTGATCAGGGAGGGTGAACGAGTTGGTGATTGGGAAAGGGCCTCACCTTGGCGCCGAGTCGCGCGAATTCGCGCCAGTCGTTTTGAAGCCCCGCGTCCCTGAGCCACGTTCGCAGTCCAACCGTCATGCCCTCCGCCAGTTCCAACGTGGATTTCGATTCACGACATCGGATCTTCTGCCACTCACTCGTGCCGTACTCCGCGCCTTTCTTGGCGAGCTGCAGCGGCGTGAGGCCGTCTTTGTTTTGCGCGCCCGTGTCGGCGCACGCTTTTATGAGCAACTCAACGACTTCGCCTATTCCTCCTCCATAAACTGCGCCTGGCGTGGTTTCAAGGGCACACCTGTGCAGCGCGGTGTTCCCGTCGTCGTCCACCGCGGCGACGTTCGCGCCCGCTGCTAACAGCTTTGAAAGCGCCGAGGCGTGGCCGAACCGGCTCGCGATTAAAAGCGCAGTGACCCGGCTGTGATGAATAAAAGAAAGTGTCAGTCTTGTATATCGCGATGTATGGACAAACAGTCAGGGCAGAGGTAACCGTCCCTTCGCAGGACAAGTATATCGCGATGTATGGACAAACAGTCAGAGGTCAGACGTCCCTTCTGGTACGAGTATGGGCAATCAGGGAGGCGGAATGTGGTAAAGCAGGTAATACTTACCTGTGGTTCACATCCGCGCCCGCCGCGAGAAGCGCGTCTACTAAACCGCAGTGCCCCTGCCGGCTGGCGTAGAAAAGCGCGCAGCTGCCGTACGTATCCACCGCGGTTACGTCAGCGCCCGCTTTTAACAACACATCAACGATGTGCCCGTGGCCGTTGAGGCAGGCTAGGATAAGCGGCGTGTCTCCGTTGTTGTTCGCGGCATCCACGTTCGCCCCAGCTTCAAGCAACGCGGCGACCACCATCGGCCGTCCGTTTTGCGCCGCGAGCAAAAGCGCGGTGTTGCTGTCCTCCTCGTCCACCGCGTTGACGTCAACATCACCGCTCGCGATTAACCGCTGGACCTCCACGATGTGCCCGAGGCCGGCGGCGTCGATGAACGCATCCGCGCGCTCGGCACGGGTCAAAAAACCGCGAAGGTCATCGCCGAGCGCGGGGCCCACGCTGGTGGACATGCTGGTGGCCTGAACTTTGGAGGCGACAGGGCGTGAACGGTGGTAACGAGGGTGCGCGCCTTTACGACACGCCGGGCGGACTGGTCCGGGTCAATCCACGGCGCGCCGCGTTGTGAGGAGTGGAGGGAACGCGTTGCCGGGAAGCGCGGCAACCACCCCGGATAATTCTTTTGGGCAACCTGGGTGCCTTCTTCATTTCGTTGCTTTGATTTTTGAAAGAGGAGCCAAGGGTGAAAGTTTCCAGTAGAAACGTGCAGTTGAAAAGTGTGGAAGGAACCGATGTCGATGAAAGGGTTAGGGACATAGACTAATACATAGACTAGTCTAAAAAGTTGCTCCTCTTCTTCATTCTTTGGCAACCTGCTTACTGGTGTGGTTAAACGCGCTGTGCTTATTTCCGCCTATCTTTGCTTATTTCCGCCGAATCTTCGAAAATCAGGAAAGTTCCAAAATTGCGCCGCGTCACTTCGAAACAAACAAAGTTAACACCGGTACGGTGGTCCGCGCGGTCCGGACGCGAGTGTTGGAAACACAACGAAGTCACAGCCAAACATCCACCAAGACCGCGCGGTCGTGGTGCGCGCGTGTGAACCGCGGTACGCACCGGTCGTCGCGCGTGAACAAGGCGTTACCGAAACGAAGCATCATCACACACCGTCTTTTCATCCGTCCTACAAAGTTCTACCTTCGGCCGAAGGATAAGAATAAAATCACATATTTTCTTCCCGTTCCACATGAAGGGCTACAACAGCACCAGCAACAACACAGTCGCAAAAGTGAAACACCACGAGCCCACCTCGATGACCCGCATCACCAGCGGCACGACGCACGCGGCACTCTTTACCGATAAAATCATGACAGACGAGGTACTACCGTTGCCTTAGGAAGTGGCGCGAGTTTCCATCGTTTTCGCGTGAAAGCTTTCTTTTTCATCCGCGTCACAGGTTTCGTCGGCATTTTCGACGTCGTCCAGTTTTCGTGTTATGGAAAAAACGATGGGTCACGCGCTCACTTCCGCACGCAAAAGCGGTCGTACCCCTCGGTCATGTTTTTTTCTGCCGTGGGATTTGGTATTCTGTTGATGCGGGCGGTTGAGATGGGGGCGTACTGCTTCACCGTAGCGGGTTTATTGGTGCTGCTGCTGTTGTAGCACGCGACGCCTCAAAAAGAGCGATTCGCGATGGAACCTTTCTGGAAGGCGCGACGCTTCGTTTCGGTGCGAAGAAGCTTTGTTCACGCGCGACGCCCGGTGTGTCCGGCGGTTTACACGCGTGCACCACGACCGCGCGGTCTTCGCGGACGCATGGCCGCGACTTCGTTGGGTTTCGGACACTCCAGTCCGCATCGCGTGCTCCACCGGGAACGCGTTTAACAACCACCGATGTTTCGACTAACGAAACCGGCGACGTCAGCGAAGAGAAAAACGCGTTTTCAATCAGCCAGTCAGCGTGGCAGCCAACTTTATGTACGGATTTGGGCAGGTCCGCACATAAGGCGGCGCAGAGGTCCAGGACGTGGATGAAAGTGGATGACCCCGCTGGGACAACGATAGATAACTCTGTCACGAAGCGGCCTGCCCGTCTGAGATGCCCATGTTCAATCCAAATTCGGGCGGATGTCACGCATGAAGTAGCGCAGGTGCGTTGAGGAATTTGACATCCTGAAATCTGATGTCAGAGATGATGAGGGTGACACGTGAGGGCTGCTGGCGCTACAGGTGTGGTTTATGAGAAGAATTACCAGTAGCAGTTGTGTATTATTAATGTATCATAATGTATGAGAGCGATGCCGCCAAAAAAAAGTACCCGTGTATGTCGAGAATCCGTCGTGTACGGCGCTGTTGATCGCTCGGGCGATGGGACTCTGCTAATGTTTTTTCGGTTGTTTCTTTGTGAGCGATTTGAAAGCGATTTTAGAAATCTCAAACCGTGATGATAGTCTTTGAAACAAACTCTCCAGGTCCGCGAAAGGGAGAAACTCGCGCGTGCCAGCTGGGTGCCGCTCATTTCGGCTCGAGTCCCGGCACCCCGGGTAGGCAGGCATATGCGCATAAGCATCGCCTAAAAACCTTCGAAAGAAAAAACGATAGGTACCTCGCGCCACTTCCATTAGCGCGGTAGTAACTCTCTGTCATGTTTTTCTCGGTAAAGGGTGTCGCGGGCTTTGGTATGCTATTGATGCGGGCGGTTGAGCTGGGGGCGTACTGTTTCACCGTAGCGGGTTTATTGTTGCTGTTCCTGTTGTAGCACTACATGTGCGACGACTCAAAAAATGCGATTCACGGAAACTTTCTGGAAAGGCGCGACGCTTCGTTTCGATCGGTAGATGCTTTCTTCACGCGCGACGCCCTGTGTGTCCCGCGGTGTACACGCGTGCACCACGACCTCGCGATCTTCGCGGATGCTTGCCTGCGATTTCGTCGTGTTTCTAACACTCCAGTCCGCACCGCGCGGACCACCGTGCACGCGTTTACCAACCACATGTTTCGACTAACGAAACCTGGCGACGTCGAAGTTTGACTTGACGCGTTTTCAATCAGCCAGTGCGCCAGTGCGTGGCAGGCGGCTGCTGGCACTGCAGCAGCAACTTTATTTCCCCTTTTTTGACCTACTGTACGAGTCGTCGGAAAATGTCGGAAAGTTCGGAGTACCAAGGTACGCGTTAAGACTGTCCGGGTAGCGGGATGATAGTAGTGTGTAATTAAAACAAGAAAACAGGCGTGAAGGACTACTAGGTGTCTGGGCGATGCCGTTTGCGTTGTCAGTCGCCCCCTCTGAGCTCAGCCTTACGCGATCTCGCCAAAGAACAACTCGCCCGCCCGGTTCACCGCGACGAGCCTAGCGTTTTGGCTCTCGAGCATACTCTCAACAGTCTCCCACTCTTCCGGGACCAGAGCGATCAGTTCATCGAGGTCAGTGCGGTCCATACCCTGCGCTTTGCTGAGCCTGCGGACGCTGTCGATGATCACGAGGAACGTAAGGACGTTTTGAAACGCTCCTTTTTGGCCTTCTACTACAGCTTCATGTACCTCCCAAAACAGCTCACGACTCGAAGTCAGGATGTCGCGCAACGCCGCGTTGACAGCGGGAGACGCCAGTGTCTTGTGTCCGTCAATTCCGGTGCAGAACGTACCGAAGCTGGTGGAAAGCAACATAGCTAATCTTTCGTCGGTGTCCACCCTTAAGGTGTGCGGGGGCGTTTTTGTGTAGCTCAGACCGGTCACAAATCCGGTCAAAGTAGCTTGCACAATCATCTCCACGTCGAGCCCGTCAACAGCGATACTAGCGTGTTCAGGGGTGCACTTCACCTCGTCGCAGTGCTTGGCAAAAACCGCCGCGGAGAGCGAGGTCTGCGTGTCAAGCTTTTGCATCAAGAGGATGGCCGCGTCGAGACATCCGGCCCCGAGCAGCCTTTGAGTCATCTGTTGGTTTCCGCCACCTGTGAACAAAAGAAGCAGCGCGCGCGTAGCACAGCTGGTCAGCTTCCGGTGCGGCTTCGGTTCGCAAGAGGCTCACGATGTGCTGCGCCACTTGCCGCATGTTTTCGGGCACGTCGGGGTTTGCCATGCCAAAAATGCACCAGAATAGTAACCTCGCAGTCCTCTGGTGCTGGCAAAGGGCGTGGTCGTTCAGCGTAGCGGTAACCCAGGCCCCCACCTCCTCTTCTTCGCCGGCTTTTCCGTTTTCGGTTGAGGTGAAGCGAAGGTTCTCGCTTCTCAATCCGAGGCACGCTGGGATATCGAGAAAGTTGAGCTCGTCGAAAACATCTACCGACCATGGGCTATCATCCGAGGGGTTTGGGGTGGCCTTGGGGTTGACGACGCCGAGCGCTCCGTTGAAGCGCGCGAAGGGGCCGACAAGGTTTTGCACGAACGTAAGTTTGAAGCCCTGGCGTGACTCGAGGGCGGCTCGACCCTTCCAGGGAAGCACCTGCGGATACGCGCTGAGACTCTGCTCGGAGGCTTCATGGCGTTTATCACCGCGTGCATCCATTTTGAATCCATGTTGTTCATCTTCGTGGGGTCTGCTCGTTGGAGAGTGCGGGAGTGTGCGCGGGAAAGGGCAGTTTTGAAATTAGACGCTCAACCTTTTTTTTTTGTGGGATCTGTTCGTTGTGAGATCTGTTTTGGCACATCGAAGGCGCGCGCGCCCTCCCCCCACCGAGTTCCCCGGACCCGCTTGTCTAGTATACACGTTTCTTAGTACACATCGAGGTCTTCCGCGGACATGTCCACCGGGTCCCCAGGCGATACGCGAACGGACGGTTTGGGGTTGAGTTCGGGAAGCGGGAGTGATCGCGACAGCGACGACGACGACGAGAACGACACCGGGAACTCCTCCGGGGGCGTGGTGCAAGTCGGCGGGGACACGGACGACGAGGTCCCACCCGATGGCGAAAACTTCTTCGGCAGGGCGGGCAAACAAGGCGCGGCGCCGGCTGGGGCGAACCCGTTCGCGGTGTCCACGACACATACCGGTGCGCCCGAAGATGACTGGCAACAACAAATCGCGGAAGCCAAGGCTATGGTTGAGCAACAGCGCTTGAAAAGGGAAGCCGAGGAGGCTGTTGAGAAGCAGGCGGAACAAGCCGCGGCTGAAATGAAAGGGAAAGTATGGGAAGAGCGACGCAAAGCGGGGGACCCAGCGCCGGCCGAAAATACAAACAGCTCGGGAAGCTCCGCGCACGGCCGGGTGCGTAAGATGCTGAAGGCGCGGAGGCCGGGGTCGCAAGATGATAAAAAAAATGAAAGCGCGGCGGTGGCGTCGCCGTTCGTGTTCGGCGGCAATCTGGTCGCGGACACCTCCAACAAACCACTCACCGCCGCGTCACCTTTCGCCGGGTTTTCGCTACTCGCGGAACCGACCAAGTCACCCGCGTTCGACCAAACCGAACAACCCAAATCGATCTCCGGCGGCATTCGGAGTCGCCTGTCGGGGTCGCCCGTCCCGTTCGAGCCGGTCGCGGAGGCGGATGAGGAAGAGGATGATGAGTCCGAATCCGAGGAAGATGCTACTGGCGCAGTTCCTACTGTGCCTTTATTCAGCGGGTTCGGGTCGGTAACCACGAAAAGCGACGCGCCGGCGCCAGTCGCGGGGCCTTCGTCATTCTTTTCGACGCTCAAACCGGCTGTTTCGAAAATCTACGCACCCACGCCGGTCGCGACGCTTCCGTCGTCGTCGGGGAAAGTGCGAACGCCGCTGGCGGTGGAGCTGGATCTTTGAGAACGAGTTGGTGAGTAATGTCGTCTTGTGTTGTGCAGTCTACCAGAAACGATTACGAGTACAATTCGAGGGTATATTCGTCGCGTCATCCTATCACGTCTAATCACGTCTCCTCCGCGTCTACACTCCCGCCCGGATGTTCAATCGCGACCGCTTCCCACCCGCCAGCAAGTTCACCGGTTTCCCCCTTTTCAAGAAACACCAGCGCCAGCACGGTGTCGTTTTCTATTTTCAGCTCCCTGAGCTGCCTCGCGTCCTGCAAAACGACCGTGAAGTTCACCCCGGCGAGCAACCGCATCTCGGCCACGGGCACGCCTCCCGATCGCTCCACCGAATCCGTGGACGCTTGTATTTTGGATTTCAACTCAAGCACCGTCTCCCCGGGATCCACGTGCAGGAACAGGGTGGTTTTCAAACGCTTGACTCTTACGTACATGGACATGTTGGGACGTGTCCGAAACGCGCCTAAATCAACAGGAACAGCGCGCCCCAGGGTCGAGCCAGCGGCTGGTGTGATGACGCGCGCGGGTCAATGCCGAAAACAGTTCTCAAGCCGATTTTCTTTTGTGAAAACTCGAAAAACTTCAGGGAACGTTCAGATTTGAGATCGCCGCCGACCCGGACCACCGCGGGCACGATGGCGGGCAAGCCCGCGTCGTTCGTGAACATGCAGGCCCCGGTAGGGTACGTCGCGGGCTTGGGCCGCGGTGCCGCGGGGTTCACCACGCGTAGCGATATCGGACCTGGTGCGCCCGCCCCCCCCATCGGGGCACAGGCGACTCTGGGCGATGCATCAAATGGTTCGCGGTCCGCGATGAACCGGGGTTTCGGCCGAGGCAGAGGCGCGCCTGTTCCCGTGGATGACGAACCAGCCGAACCCCCCGTGCAGTTCGACGAGTTTCAGGGCGGAGACGCGGGGATTTTCGCCAAACGGGTTGGGGAGTACGACGACGACGACAGGGAGGCGGATGCTATTTGGGACTCGGTGGATAACCACATGGACGAGCGACGGCGCGACGAACGGGAACAACGCTTGAAACTAGAACTGGAGAAGTTCAGAAAAGACAACCCGAAGATAACGGAACAGTTCGCGGACGCGAAACGCAAGCTGAGTGCGGTGTCGTACGAAGAGTGGGACGCGATTCCCGATATCGGCGACTACTCTATTAAAAAGAAAAAAGGCGGGCGCGAGTTCGCGCCGGCGCCCGACACGCTACTTCAAAAAGCCATCGCGGAGAACGACCGGAACGCATACGACGAAGGTGGTGGTATGGATACTGGGAATGTTGGTGTTGGTGTTGGCGGCGTTTTTTCGAATCCAAACAAAAGGAGCGACCTCACCGCGGTTGGCGAGGGCCGAGGCGCCGTTCTCGGGCTGAAACTCGACTCCATGGGCGACAGCGTCAGCGGGCAAACCGTGGTGGACCCTACCGGGTACTTAACTTCGCTGCAAAGCCAGAAGATTTCATCGACCGCCGAGATCAGCGACGTCAAGAAAGCCAGGCTGTTGCTGAAGTCCGTGATAAACACAAACCCGAAGGTACGGCCTTGGGCCTTTCACCAAATTCCGGACGACTGTTTGCTTACACGAGACTGACACTTTCTTTTTACTATCAAAGCATGCGCCGGGTTGGATCGCGGCGGCGAGGTTGGAAGGTACGTGTTGCGCGTTTCCCGAATCCCGACACGCTGTTTGCCCATACAAGACTGATACTTTCTTTTATTGGTATCAGAGCTGGCAGGGAAAATTAGCGCGGCGCGGTCCTTCGCGCAGAAGGTACGTATTTCCCAATCACCACGCTCCGCCTTCCTGATCGCGCATACGAGACGTTAACCACTTTCTTTTTTATTGTATCAGGGGTGCGACGCGTGTCCCATGAATCCCGACGTTTGGAGCGAAAACGCGCGACTCAACACGGCTGAGGACGCCAAGGCGATTATAGCGCGAGCGGTGGCGCACATGCCCCTGAACGTGGACCTGTGGATGCACGCCACGCAGCTCGAGGATGAGGACGACCGGAAACGGCAGGTGCTTCGGAAAGCCCTGGAGAAGATTCCGTCGTCCGTGCGGCTGTGGAAAGCGCTTGTTGATTTATCGAGCGAAACCGACGCGAAGGTTCTTCTCGCCAGAGCCACGGAGTGTTGCCCGCAACATGTGGATTTGTGGCTAGCGTTGGCGCGGCTTGAGACTAAGGAAAACGCACGGGTCGTTTTGAACAAAGCGCGTGAGACGCTTCCGCTGGAACCCTTGGTGTGGATCGCCGCGGCGAAGCTGGAGGAAGCGAGCGAGGCGAACGACGCGACGGTCGCGGGCGACAGCGCTTCGGTTGACACCGCGACCAGCGACCAAGTCGACGCTAAATCCTTAGTGGGCAAGATCATCGAGCGCGCGGTGAAGAGCCTGGCGAACAAAGGCGTCTCCATCGACAGGGAGTTTTGGCTCAAGGAAGCGGAGACGGCGGAGCGCAGCGGGCACCCAAAGACGTGTTTTGAAATCGTCAGGGTCACCGTGGGTAAAAACGTGGAGGACGAGGACCGAAAAAGGACGTGGATTTCGGACGCGGGCGAGTGTATCGCCCGTGAATCTTTCCACACCGCGCGGTCCATTTACAAAATGTGCACACTGACGTTCCCTGGAAAGAAAAGCGTCTGGATCGCGGCAGCGGAGCTCGAGCGCGTGGCGGGGGACTCACACGCGATGGACGCGGTTTTAAAGAAAGCGGTCAAGTATTGTCCGACGGCGGTGGTGCTTTGGCTCATGGCGGCGAAGGAGCTGTGGGTACGGGGAAACGTGCATGGCGCGCGGGCAGTGTTGGAAGAAGCCTTCGTGGCGAATCCTGATTCGGAAGACGTGTGGCTCGCTGCGTTCAAGCTGGAGTTTGAGCAAAGACAGCCCGAGCGCGCGCGGGTGTTGCTTCTGAAAGCCCGGGAGAAAGCCAACGAGGCGGGCTCTTCGGTCGGCGAGCGCGTGTACGTCAAAGCCGCGGTTGTGGAACGTGAAGTGGGTGATTTGAACGCGGAACGTGCGATACTAAAGGAGGGCTTGACGGTACACCCCGGCAGTGACAAACTCTGGTTGATGCTGGGCCAGCTGGAAAGACAGGCGGGTGACGTCGAGCGCGCTCGCGAGACGTACGCGAAAGCCACGCGGCGGTGTCCGTCGTGCGTTTTCCTTTGGCTGGAGTTTGCGATGCTTGAGACCTCGCAAGGGAACCACGCAAAGACGAAAGCGGTGCTTGAGCAGGCGCGCTTGCGGGTCGCGGCCGCGGTGTCGAGTGATGGCGGCAACTCTTCAAACTCTTCGAGTAATAACTCGCCGATGGCTCAGCTGTGGCTCGCGTCCGTGCGCCGCGAACGCGGCGACGCGTATTGTTTCTCCGCGCCGTTCTTCACGGACGAGCTTGAGTTGGAAATGTCCAGTGAAGGAACGCAAAACAACTCCGGCGGTCCGAAACGCTTCGGCGACCGATCAACCGCTGAAGGCACTACAGGAACGGTCACCCAGGTTTCATGCTTCGACAAGGACTCCGCGGTGATTGCCGCCAACGTCCTGATGGCGCGGGCGATGAAAGAGAATCCCGACTCCGGGCTGTTGTGGGCGGAGTGGGTGCGGAGCGCGTCGCGGCCGCAAAGAAAAAGCAGGTACGTATTGCATTTCTCAAATCCAACGACTGTTTTCCCATACAAGACTGACGCTTTCTTTTATTTTATCTCAGATCCGTTGATGCGCTGAAACGGTGCGGCGACGATGCGCACGTGGTCGCCGCGGTGGCGCGTTTGTTTTGGATCGACCGGAAAACGGACAAAGCCAGGTCCTGGTTCCACCGCTCGTGTACCCTGGACCCCAGCAACGGGGACCACTGGGGTTTTTTTTACAAGTTTGAGGTGAAGCACGGCACTGTTGAACAGGCGGATTCCGTGTTGACCAGGTGCGTCGACGCGAAACCCACGAAGGGCGACTACTGGTGTTCGGTCAAGAAACACCCGAACCGGTGGCACGACTCCGTCGCAGACGTGTTGAAAAAGGTCGCGGAGCTCCTGCCGGGGGGGGAGGATAGGACCAGCGAGTAATAACAACGCGGTGGATGTGGTGAGGTAGATGTAACGAAGAATCGTTCTTCTTCGCAACTTTCGTTCGGCCACTTTTTCTTCAAAATGAAAAACATGGGTCTCGCCGTTGTTGCTTCTCTGGTTCTTTCCATCTGTCCCTCCAGACCACCTGGCGTTCGGCGCGGGTTGGGTTTTTCGGATGTTTTCTCGTCGCGCCTCCGCGCCTCCCCTAAGAGCGCGCTTGGTATTGGTGTTTGTCCTGTCCCTGAGCGCGTGGCAGCGCGGGCTGGACAAGTTCGGCGACGACGATGACGTACAGGTATTTTCGCAAACCCACGGAGTCATCGTCGCATCAAATCCGCACGCCTCCGTGGTCGGGTTCGGCCCGTGCTTCACGCACGCGGCGAAGCCCCCTGTGCTTGATACGCACCCTGCATTCACGGCGAATGGCACGACGAAACGGCACGCGTTTCACGAAAACGACGTTCCGGTTTCGTTAACTTCGCCCGAGTTACACGCGGGGGCGGGAGCAAACAAAGGCGGTGCGCCTCTGGTGCTCGCGTTAGTTCGGCTGACGAACCCGGTGGACGCGCCGCTTGAGAGGTTGGACGTGACGAACACGTACCGAGTTTGGTTAGATACGCACCTACCTATTTACGCAACAGCGCAGGCACACGTCGCTTCGGAACGAGGAAAAGTAGGCCCGGGGGTGGACGTGTTAGCTGTTACGCAAACAGCGGCGGATCCGTTGATGTGGCGAGGCCGAGTGTTTTGCGAAATCGACGAAGCGGCCGGCGTTTTGACCTTCAGCGCGCCTCTTTTCCGGGGCGAAAGCACGTTAGACGCGAACGACGCACCGTCCACACACGCGCTGCGAGACGCGTTGCGGAACGTGACGTACGTGCACAGCGGCAAAAACCCAGACGGAGCCGTCAGGGGCGTGGAGTTCGTCGTCGTCGACGCTTTGGGAATCGAAAGCGCGCCATCCGCTGTGTTGATCGACGTGTTCCCAATCAACGACCCGCCAACTCTGGACTTGAACGGCGTACACCAGCCAGGCAAGGACATCGTAGTGAGTTTCGGCGAGAACGAGCGAAACTTGGGCGTCATGTTAACCTCAGCCGCGGTTAGTATCGGCGACCCGGATGGAGATTTGTTGGCGCGGTGTTTCGTCAAGTACGACCCGCAAGGTACGTCTTTGATTTCCCAAATCAGGCGGCACCTACGTTTACTGCCCCGTTCGTGACTACTTACTGTGCAATACACGCATCACAAACGCACTGTGGAGGCCCGATTACACCCGCCTGTTTGCGCATACACGTTACGAAGTACACCCGTACTCGCCGACTCACCGACTCGAGACTGACACTTTTACGGTACACCCGCAGGCGGCGACACCACCGACTTTCCCGACGGCGACGCGGAGCGGATCGTGGCGGTCGTCATGGGAACCTCGGTGACTTCGTATTGGAACCGCACCACGCTGACGTTGGAGTTGAAAGGAGTTGATACCCTTGACGCGTACATGGGCGTATTAGCAACTACTAGGTATACGCATTCAGGTTTGGTTGTGGACGTGCCGAACCGGACGCGCGCCACGGCATTCTTGGAGTTCACCGCCGGTCAAAGGAACTTCGTAATCACCGTGGAAGACACCGACGGCGCTACTGCGAACGCGTCTGTGTCCGTGGACGTCCAGGACGTGATCCGGGTAGGCCGGCCGTCCCGGGACGAAAACCAGGCCAACCCGGAGGAGTGTTCGGGGTACGGGTCGACGAAGCTCACAATCGTACGTATTTTATTTCCCAAATCCCGCCTCCACGTTTGCCCGCGCAATACTGACAATACTGACAATTTATTTTATTTATCGGAAGGTGCGCGCCCTAAGCCCCGCACAAGATTTGAATCAGCCAACCCCGTTGTACGACCCCGAGGAGTGCGTGTGCGACCCCGGACACGAGGGCGACTCCTGCGAGATCCACCCTTGCGGGGGGGCACACCGCGGCGACTTGGTCAGTTTCGACGCGGCGAACGACTTGGCAACCTGCACATGCGCTGAATATTTCACAGGGCGGACTTGCGACTTGGAGTGTTTCGGTAACGGGCGGTTCGTCGTGACTGGCACTGCGGAGGGCGTTTTTTTTGGCGAACCAGGCACCGCGGGTATCGCCATACAGGAGGGCGACGCCGGGTTCTGCGTATGCCACAAGGGGTTTGCCGGCCGGCTGTGCCAGGTCGAGTGCCCCGGGTGCGACGGCGCAAACGCGAACTGCGTGTTGGCCACCGATACCGATAGCATCGGTGACCCGGTGGAATACGTGGACCAGCCCTGGCTTTGTGTCTGTTCCGACGAGTTCATGGGCCCGAATTGCGACATCCCGTGTCCGTGTGCGGGCTTTGAGTTTGCCGAGTTTGGGAACTGTACGATTGACGAAGTGAAGCGAGCGATCGGCTCGTTTGCGAACGTCGAACTTGGAAAGTGTCAATGCGACGACTCGCACACCGCGGACGACTGCAGCGTTTCGTGTCCCCCGTGTCTCAACGGCGTATGCGTGCCCCCGTTTGGCTTCGAAAAAGGCGTGGGGGAGGTGATAGCAGCAATCCACGCGGACGTCACCTCCTACGCGTCACCCGCCGAGCGCCGAGCCGCGATTGACGCCGTCTCCGTCGACGGCGTGTGTTTATGTAAAGAGCAAGGTAACAACGAAGGCGGGTGGGGTTATTTTGGAAACGATTGTTCTGTTGTTTGTAAGCCGTGTGTCCACGGGGTTTGTGGAGAGGGAGGCGAGTGTTTGTGTCACGCCGGTTTTTCGGGGGAGACGTGTGAGCTTGCGTGTCTGGGGCGGGGCGCGCTGGCGTTTCCCACGTTTGACGATGACACAAATGGAGTAAACAAAATCCGCGATTTCGACCGTTTACCCGGCGTGCCAGGCAACGACACTGTGTCAAATTCAGGACTCTTTGATGCGAAGCAGCTGTACGGCATGTTACGGGACGATATCGAGTTCTTCAACCTGGGCAGGACGGGTATCGCGGCTGGCGCTAACGCAAGAGCGCCCGCTGGGAATGGAACTGACCTGTTTGACACGACCGACGAAAACTACCAGCCAACCTGGGCGTACTGCGCGTGCGGAATGGAACGGGTTAGCTCTGAAGACCCGTTCAACTCCGAGTTAACCGTGGCACAGACAAACGGCACGAACCACGCGGGCGGCCGCGGGTACACCGGCGTGTTCTGCGACATACCGTGTGCCAACTGCGATTACAACCACGGGTCGTGTGTGTGGGATGGAGCGAGTGACACCGCGAAGTGCGTTTGCGACGAAACCTCTGAGAACGCGGTGTTCAGTTCGAGCGATTTGGTGCCGGCTGACGAGCCAGGGGTGGGCTATGCGGGCGATGCTTGTGACGTGCCTTGCGTGCCTTGTAGGAACGGGACGTGCGGGCGGAGTGCCAAAACGCACGGGCTTTGCGTGTGCGACCCCGGGTTCTCTGACCCGGCTTGCGCGATCGAGTGCGGGTCGCCTGGGAGTGCCACGGCTTGGAGCTCGGTGGTTTTCGCAAACTACGCCTCGAGGTTGGCGGAAATTCGTGCGGGTGAAGAAGCTGCTTCACTCGCGGCTGCGCTTTTAGCGGCGAATGGCGGCACAGACGGCGGCGCCGCCGGGCCCTCCAACATCGATTCCTCCGATTCCTCCGACTACGAGTTCGACACGTTGCCCACCGAAGAAGACGCGCCGGTTGCGCAGCGCATCGGCACAAGAGGGAGGGTCAACGCCACCGGCGCGCTTCCCGGACAAGGCATACAAGGCACGACTTCCGTTTGTGTATGCGATGTCGGGTGGACCGGTTCGCTGTGCGACCACGCGTGTCCGTTCCCGTGGGATTTAGAGCACGGGCTGTGCGCGGTGAAGGACGCCGCCGACGCCGACTACGCGCAGCCCTGGACGACCGAGATCGTTTGTGAAGCTGGAAGAACCGGCTTGCCCATTGATACCAAGTTTTTGCTGCCAACCACCGCGACGAGCAAAGGAAGGGACTGTGCGTTGCCGTGCCAAACCTGTTTGTTTGGCACGTGTCAAAACGACGGCACGTGTATCTGCGACTACGACGCGATTTGGCAAGGCCCGCTCGGCGAAACCGTCGCGCAAAGCTTCCAACTGGAAACCGGACGGGTGTTACGACACCCCGTGTTTCCGTTTCCGGAACACCAAAAAGTCTTTGGAAACACGGCACTCCACGAAACCTACCACGGCTGCCGTGCGCTTCACCCGTGTTCCGGCAATGGCGAGCTGTTCAACGCGACGTGCGGGGAGAAAGGGTCGGGGTTCACGGTACGGCCTTGGGCTCATCTTTTGCAAATCCTGCCTCCACGTTTCCCCGCATTCGACGTTAACCACTTTTTTCTGCAACCACAGGACAACCACACGGCGTGGGTCGCCGTCGATGACGACATCGCCGGCGGCGGCGGGTGGGGCTGCGCCGGCGAGTTGGTCGAGGTTGTCGACGTTGAGGATGGACAGGGCGCCGTGGATGACTACGTGCCCGTCGCGCTTGGAGGCGTCGCAACCACCCAGAAAACATTTACGTGTGTGGATCCAGTGACGAAAAAACCCGCCCCCGATTTGTACAAGTTCGCGATGGCGTACGCGCGCTTCGACCCGCTTGCCACCGATTTCGTGAAATCGTTCCAGAGGAAAGAAACCGACCTACGCGAACCCGGGCCGCTTGGGGTGGTGCAGGGAGGGTACTGCGCTGTTAAAGAAAGTGATGCAGGTGGTGGTGACTCTGGGGGTAACTCTGGTAACTCTGGTAACTCTGGTAACTCGAACTCGGACGGTACCACTAAATACCCGTTCCCCTTGGTGGGGGGTTTCTGTCAGTGCGACTCGCTCCGGAACGGCCGGTTCAAACACCCCAGTAGTTATTACCGGGCAAACGGCGCGTACGACTACCACTTCCAGGGATGGGCCGGTGGTAAGTGCGAAATTCCGTGTGCGCCGTGTTCAAAAAACGGCCTGTGCGACGCACTCACGGGAGCGTGTGCCTGTCACCCTGGCTGGTCGGGATACCGCTGTTTAACCCCGTGCGAACCATGCGTCCACGGAACCTGTCAGTACGACGGCACGTGTTTGTGCCGCGGCACACGGCGCGCCAAGGAGAACGAGTACGCGTTGCGTTTAACCCGCGACCCGTTTTTCCTTGAAAAAGGTAACCACGCGTACATGGTACAAGGCCACACAAGACAGCGCTACGTCCACCCCAGCTACGCAACCACCGCTGAGGTAGAGGACTACGTATGGGAGCTGGAGTACGAGTGTTTGAACCGGGTGGAGTGCGTGGGACGAGCTTCGGACGCGACGCACCTACCCACGCGGCCGAACGAAACCTACTTCCGGTACACGAGCCCCGACGTGGCGCAAGTCACCGCAGTGAATCAGCGGTTGGCGGAAATCAAAGCCACCAGAGACGGTTTAGTAACGGACGTGGAACGCGTTCCGGAAAGCATGGCGAACGACCCGGTGTGCGACGAAACCAACGACCGGAACGAAGTCACAAAAGGCGCTTGTTTGGCGCGCATGCGTTTGAAAAGTACGCTGTCTTTCCCAAATCCTGACACACTGTTTTACCGAAGCTGGTGACTGTTGTCCATACATCGCGATATACAAGACTGACACTTTTCTTTACAATCACAGCGTTCGGGCGGACCGCGAACGGTTGTGGAAGCTCTTGGGACGCCGTACGGCCGTGGCTTTGCGACGACGTCGTCAAGGCGCACTTCGTGAGCGAAAGAAATCGGAAGTTGGGCGTGGTGGAGGTTCAGTACTTGCGGCTTCAGGTACGGCCTTGGTCGTTTCCCAAATCCCCTCCCTGTTTGCCCATACGGGACTGACACTTTTCGTTCACAGCAAACCACGGACGCGGAAAACGTGTGGTTCACGAACAACGTCAACGAAAGGCAGCGCCTGATCAACGCGGTGAAGCGCGGCGCGTTCAACGCGTCCGTGTCGAATTTTGTGCAAGCAAGAAACCCCGACTATTACATGGTTTGGATCGTGCACCAGCTGATTCACGGCGTGGTGAGCGGCGATGACGACGCGTACACGGGGTGGCGATGCGACGTACCTTGTGATTCGTGTTCGCGCGACCACGGCACGTGCCAATACGACGGCTCATGCGAGTGCGCGGACGGGTGGTACGGCGACCGGTGCGACCGGCGGTGCGACTGCTACAGGCACGTGACGGTTAAAAACGCGCTCGAGTTGAGGGACGCCGCGGCGGACGTGACGCTGGAAACCGTTTTGTCGTTCTCCGGGTACGCCATAAGGCCGCACGGCACGTGCAAACGGGACGGGACGTGCGCTTGTTACGGGGACGAGGACGGCACGCAGTGGATCGGGGTCGATTGTTTCACGAAGTGCGCGCCCTGTAACAACGGCGACTGCAGGTACGTATTGCATTTCCCAAATCCCGCCGACTGTTTGCCCATACACGACTGACAGTTTCTTTTATTTATCTCAGTACGACGGACGGGTCCTGTACCTGCCACGACGGGTGGATCGGCACGACGTGTAGCACGCCGACCTTCACCGAGTGCCTGCCGTGTGACGACACCCACGGCACCTGCCTATCCGACGGGTCGTGTAAGTGCGACAAAGGTAAGTATTGCATTTGCCAAATCACAAGACTGTTTGACCATACAATACTGACATTTTTCTGGCAAAACTCAAAAGGGTACACCGGTTTGGATTGCGCGACGCGGTGCTCGCCGTGCGAACACGGCGACTGCCGGTTGGACGGGAGCTGCCACTGCCGGCCCGGGTGGACGCTGTTGGACTGCTCGAAGGTGCGGGGCTTTCCCATACATTTTCCACGTTCCGCCTCCCTGGGCCGGCCCGATTCCCGATTACCCTGACTGTTTACCTAATACACATCACGACCGACTGACACTTTCGGCGTTAATCGTGGCAAAGTTTTTGGATTTGGAAAAAGGAATCGTCACGAGAAGCGATTTCTCGCTCGGGGATGAGGGGTGGCGGGTGCACAACAACAGCTGCTTGGGTTCGCTGGATTTCGTGGATGGGGAAACGAAAGGGCTTTTTGACGTTTTGGACTCTCTAGGCGTGGGCAAGGAACGCGCCACGGACCGAGGGTACTACGACGGGTACTTTGAGGCGAACGGGTTCGGGAGCCAGAGTTCTTCCGAACCGGATTCGGTCCGAAATCAAATCTTAAACGCGGCGTACCAACACGCCGCGATTCGCGGGGACTGCCACGACGACGGCGACGGCGGCGACGCTGGGCTGGAGTGGGACGGGAGCTCCGGGTACCTTTATCTCACGGATAAGCTCCCTAACGATGACTCGACAAAAGGAGAGCTGGCGTTCTTTCGTGCGCCCGGAAAGTTCCTGGGTAAGGGCCTTTCCCAATCACCACATTCCGCCTCCCTGATTGCCCACAGGTGACTGACACTTTCTTTTTTATCGTATCAGGCGACGTCTTCGCCGAGGCGTACGGGGGGACGCTGAGTTACGAGTTGTACCTCGCGGGGGGCGGGGATTCCTTGCGAAACGCGGGCGCGACGCCTAGCGTGCCTCATCCGGCTGGCTCACCCGAAGCGGAAACCCCCGACGTGTATTTACTCGGAGGCGCGCCTCGGGTGGGTTTGGTGATTCCCCCGTGGGACGCTTGGAGCAAGACGCGAGTAGTGGCGTGGTCTCGGGACCGATTTCCCGAGTTGAAGTTGGACGCGAGGTGGGCGAAGGCGAGGGTCGTGGCGACGGTCGAGCTTTACCTGGACGCACCTCAGGTCGTGCTTGGCGTTAAAGCCAAACGACAGAGGTACTATCCCCCCGAGCTTTGCCTGGAGGAACACTGCGCCTTAAACTTTGCGTTTGACTTGACCGAACACGGGGGGTGGGTGAACTACCCCACGATTCCCGCGGGGTTCGGGTGGAGCGACGTGCGAGTCGGCGAGAACTCGCCGAGCCAAAACGTGGGGGGCGACTCGGTACGCAATGGTCCTTTCCCAAATCCCAACACTGTTCGGCCCGATTACGGGTGACTGTTTGCTGATACACACGACGAACGACTGACACGTTTCTTTTACAATCACAGAGTAATTTAAAACAAGACCCGTTTTCGTACACCGTGGAAACCACCGAGTACTTTGGCGAGACCTACCCCGGGGCGGTTCCGTACAACCCGTTTGTTGGGTTCGGGGGTTTGGACGATTTGATGGCGAGCGGGGCGTACGATGGTAAGTATTTCCCATTTACCACATTCCACCGACTGAATGCCCATACGAGACTGACACTTTCTTTTTTATCTCTAGGAAACTTCGCCGCCCCCGATCCGAGGCTGAGTTTACTGAAAAGGGCGGACGGCGGAACCGCCAACGCGGTTGGAGACAGCAGCGGCGGCAAGGTCAAGAAGTGGGATGACAACAACAAGCGGAAGTGGGACTTGTACCCCGAGGTGTACGACGCGATTCGGGCGAACCGAGTAACCAGGGACGGGGAAAACGCGAGCTTTTCGGAAATCGCGTGGTGCTTGTCCTCGTTAACGGAGATTCTGATACGAGCAGATTACCACGGCGGGTACGCCTCGGTGGCGACCTCCAAGGGTTTCATCCAGAGCCTCGGCGCACAAAACCGAGCCACCGGCGTGGGCGAAACCGTGCGTCTTGATCACGTCATCGTGGCGCGCGCGGACAACGAAACGTCACCCTCGAAGTGGATCGCGAAGGAACACGAGAAGTTCCTGCAGTACGCCAAGACGTACTCGGAAAACTACAAGGTGATGTTCTTGGCGGATTACTTCCGGGTGAACGCGGAGATTTTGCGAATGTCGATTTGCCACGGCAACGGAGTTTTCGTTGACGGCGACGCCGACAACGGGTGTGTTTGCGCCACCGGCTTCGTGGGGGTGGAGTGCCAGGGCGTTTGTCCTGCTTGTTCCACGGAAGGCACGGTGGGCGATTTCAACTTTTCCGACGGCGTCACTGGCGGGTGCGTGTTGGACGACGACCCGACGTACGCGTCGCTTGCCTTTCTGGAATCGATCGGCGCGCTGGAAGAAACTCGCGGGGGGGCGCCCACCAAGTGCGTGTGCAAGGTGGGATTCGCGGGTTTATTATGTGACCAGGAGTGTGCGCCGTGCGCGGGCGGCGTAAGCGAGTGCATCACTGATCCAACCAGCGGAAACCCGGCTTGCGCGTGCCCAACAGGCGCGGGCGGCGCGTATTGCCAGCACGTCTGCCCGCCCTGCGACTACGCGCAATCAAGGTGCGACGCGGGCACGTTTTCAGGCCCGCACCCCGGGACGCACGCGGTTTGCGAGTGTAACGACGACGATCGACGAACGGGCGCGACGTGCGAGCTTCATTGCCCGGGCGACGACGCCACGAACTTCTGCGGCAACGGCGAGTGCACGCACGACTTGGCCGGCGTGCCTTATGACGACACCACGGCTAGCACACGCGCCGCGGATTTTTCTTTTTGCGAATGCGACCTGGGCTTTGTTGGAAACACGTGTTCGTTGCCGTGCCCCGGAAGCGCGACGCACCCAACAAGACCGGGGCCGTTTCCGTGTCTGGGCCGAGGCGCGTGCGGCGTCGGCGCGGACAACGGTGCCGCGGTTTGTGTTTGCACAAGCGGCTACTCCGGCGACATGTGCGACACCCCTAGAAACATGTGCGGCGACGGCCTCGTTACGTTCAACGAACAGTGCGACGACGGGAATTTAGTGGTCGGCGACGGGTGCGACGCGTCGTGTGTGGTGGAGAGTTGGAACGGGTGGCAGTGCGTCCGGGTACCCGTGGACGGCGTCACGCAAGTGGAGGGGGTGCGGATCTCGTACACGAGCGCGTGTACATTGATGGACGCTTAGTAAATTATGATAAGACTAATTACTCATAGAAGTACAAACCGTATCAGGCACGATATCTCAATCCATCGTCTACTCAATCGAGGTCTATTTTCTCCATGAACGGCCGGTTCGCGCGGACCAGACCGGGGTCGCTTTCCAGTCTCGCCGCGGCTTGGCGGGCGATACCTCCTAAACCCGTATGCGCGGTGAGTCTGTCGTCTCCGATACCTCCCCGCGACCGCGGCGGTGATAACGGTGACCGAGATTGTCCTCTCGCGTGTCTCGCGGAAGACGGCGACCTCGGTGTGCTAACAGCGCCATATGAGTACCCACCTCCGGTGTTGATTCTTCCAACAGTGGACCCACCGAATCCCGACCCCGCGCCGATGGACAACCGCGGCGTCGCGGCTCGCGAAGAGTAGCTCGGACCGCCGATCAACTGCTCGAGCTGCTCGTCCCCTACCCGCTTCTGCGCCTCGGTTTCCAACGCCAACACCTTCCTCGCCGCCTGTTTGTACCGCTCGCGCATGTCATCCACGGTTTCCCTCAGCGCCGCGATTTCCCCCACGCGTTCCGCTTCGTCAACCTTCGCCTCTACCAACGCCCCGACGTGCGCCTCCAGCGCCCTTCTTAGCTCGAAGCGTTCCTCCTCTGAGTCATCCAGTGACACTCGGTTTTGTACAAGCGCGTCTTGTAACCGCCTTTGCTCGGTAACCGCTCGGTCAACCAAACGTTTCGCATCCGAGACCTCTCGGGTTCGGTCCGCCTCCGCGGCGACCGCCCTTGTAGCGGCGAGTCGCGCGTGCGACGCGCTTTCTTTGGTAAGCAAAACGCGCTGTGTCTCAACCGCGGTTTCCTGTGACCGTTTTAATCGTAAAACGGCGTTATCCGCCTTCGCGACACACGCGGTGGAGGCTCGCAGCTCTGCTCTGGTTTGCACAAGTTTCACATCCGTTTCACTAAGCGCGTCCCGCAAGCGTTTCGTTTCAAGCGCGTGCCTTCTGTCCGCCTCCCGGGTCGCCTCCATCGCGGCGACACGAGACGCATCACGCGCGTCACTCGCCTCACGTTTAGTGCGTTGCACTTCTTTGTCACGCACGGCGAGAAATTCGCGGAGGCATTTTATTTCACCAGCAGCGTCCGCCACAGCGACCACCACCGCGTCCGGTTTCGCTTTGCAGTTTTGCCAGAAAAGTGTCAATCTTGCATGGGCAAACAGGGAGGCGGGATTTGGGAAATACAAAATAAAATACGTACCTTTCGCGAACAGAGACGCAAACGCGTCCACGCCGCTTCGCGACTTGACGTACTCCTTGGAAGGCGATGACCACTGCGGTTGGTTCATCTGGAGATGGTTGTTTTTAGATGGTGACTTTTTCGGTGATTTACGAGAGTTAACGCTCGTAATAGCGGCGGCGGCGATCGCGCTGGCCACGGCGAAGGACAGCTCCAGCGCGGCAGGCGAGGAAGGCGATGCGGCGCAAAGCAAGTCTTTCTCAGCACCAGTTGAGGAGGACCTTCGAGGCGATCGGGGAGGCAGACTTTGCGTTGACGATCGCGCGCCCCCAGCGTTTCGCGAATCCTTGGCGCCGAAGTTCCATGAAGATGAGGACCCGATTGATTTCCGGCGAGACGGGGACTTGCCGAAATCGCTACTGCTGGATTCCCGCGACGGCGCGAACTCGTCAATCTCGTCAAAGCCCGCAAAAAGGTTCCCTTTGTGGACGGAAGTCTCATCCCTCGCGCTGTCGCCTCCCTTTGAAATGCGAGCGAGCTTTCCCCTCGCTTCCTCCAAACAAAAACGGCCGTGTTCGATCTGTTCGTTCGCGTGGGCGAGCTGGGCGGATGACGATTGCTCCAACAAATCCTTCTCGTGAATCGCATCCGTTAATTGGCGTTTGGCGCGGTCGGCGTCCGCCAATGAAGTAGCGGCAATCGCCGACTCCGTCAAACACTTCGCCTCCGCCTCCGCTAACAGTTTCGAGGTTTCGGAATTTGCGCAATCACTTTCCTGAAGCGCACGCTCCGCCGCTAGCGCCTTCGCGTCCGAAACCTCAAGCCGCCGCGTGAGTTCCGCCAGCTTCTCGCGCAAGGCGTCCAAGGAAGACGCCATTGCGACTTGTGACTCTCTCGCGTCTCGTCGCACATCAAACAACTCGTTCTCGAGCTCCGCATTGGTCGTCTCCGAGTTCATGGAGAAGTTATGCGCATCGATTCGCGCCTCGTTGGTTTCATCCTTGATTCGCCGCGTTTCGCGCTTCGCGACGTCCCGAGCAACCTGCGCCTCTTTCGTCGCCCCTGTTTGCGCCTCGAGTCGTTCCTGTAAACCCGATTCCTTAATCATAGACTTTTCAAGTGCCGTCTCAGCATCCGCCAAGCGCTTGGCAAGACCCGCCACCGAGGTATCCGCTTCTGCGAGTTTCTTCGCACTGGTCGCAAGCGCCGCCGCGTTTTTCGCGGCGGCGGCTTCGCGGCGAATCCGTTCGTCCGAGTTTTGGGTTTTTAACGATTTAGCCTCGTCCCGCGCGAGTCGCGTTTCGCATTTCCCGGAACGCACTTCCTCACGCAAGCCCTGTGACGTTTCGTTTGCGTTAGTCAAATCCCTTTGCGTGTCGCGTAGGGTGGTTTCCATTTCCCCGATTTGTGTCGAAAACTGTGTCTCGACAGTTGCCACCGCGACCGAAACGTCCAAGGCCGCTTCCGAAAGTGTCGCCTCCAAAGCGCTCTCCGCCTCCACGCACCGCCGGCGCCACTCCACCAACTCAAACTCAACGTCCCTTAAGCTTTCGTACCGCGCCAACGCTTTGTCCAGCGCGTTTTGGTGTACCTGCTTCTCCGCTTCCGCGGTGACAAGCGCGTCGCTCCACCGCTCGTCCATTTCCGTTTGGAGCTTTTCGAACCTACTCTCCGCGAAACGCGTTCGCTGCTCGGCTTCATCCTTCGCGAGCATCACCCGCCCAACCTTCATTTCGAGCTCGTCCAGTAACGAAGGGTGCACTTTTTGCGACGCGTCACGCAACGCGAGCGCTAGTTCAAGTCTGAGTCGAGATAGCTCGTCAGTTTTGGTGACGAGTTTTTCACCCACTCCCTTGTTTTGCAGATTCAGTTTCTCGACCAACGCGGATTTTTCATGCGTCTCCGTCTTCGCCGCTTCCGCCGCGGCGATTGCGTTTTTCAGCTCAACACCGCGTTCCAAAACAGACGCTTCCGCGACACACGCGCGTTCCAATGCTGTGTCGATGAGGGGTTGCTTCGACTTCAACTTTTGAGTAACAGAGGCGAGCTCGGCGTTGAGCTCGAAAATAGTTTGATTTGACTCGTCCGTAGACGCGGTCAAAGCCGAGAGAGCCGCTGACTTCGCTTCAGCCGCTTCGCGCTTCACCGTCGCCAGCACCTCCTTCGTCTCCTCCACGTGCTGCATGTGCATCACCTCAAACTCCGAATGCAAATTACGCGCGGACGCAAGCTCGGCGATGAGCTCGAAAATAGTTCGATTTGACTTGTCCGTAGACGCGGTTAAAGCCGAGAGAGCCGCTGACTTCGCTTCAGCCGCTTCGCGCTTCACCGTCGCCAGCACCTCCTTCGTCTCCTCCACGTGCATAGTTTCAAGCTCCGAATGCACACCACGCGCGGTCACGAGGCCCTCCTCCGCCGTAACACACCGTCCCATGAGCTCGCCGATCTCCGCGATCTTACCAGTTACAGTACCAGTCAACGTCACGAGCTCTTTTTTCAGCGAGGTTACCGTTTTTTGTAAGTCGGTCACCTTTTTGGAGTTTTCTTTTTCGGCCTTCGCGGCGGTGAGTTTAGTCTCGTCTCTCGCTTTCTTCACACTCGCTTTTAAGGTTTCCAAGTCTTTTCGTGAAGCAGCACACTTAGCTTCCCACTCCTTGGATTTGCGTCGCGAATCATCAAGTGCCTTTTTCGTTTCGACTTCCGTTCGCGACGTCGCGCATTTAGCTTCCCACTCCTTGGTTGTGCGTTTCGAATCGCCAAGCGCGGTTTTAAGTTCCGCGAGCTCGGCGTTGAGTCGTGAAAGCTCCAAAGCCGCGCGCTTCGCGGTTTCGACGTTCGCGCGCTCCGCCGCTGCGAGCGCCGCGTTCCGAGCCGCCACCTCTGTTTCCCCTCGTTTCAATTCAGCAGATGCGCTTAGAACATTTTTCACAGCGTCATTCAAACGCGCGGCGTGTTCCCCCTCGAGCTTCGCGGTGTCTCGCCGGTGCTGGTTGATTGTCTCCTGCAAAGTCTGCTTTTCCTTGCCTGCATCCTCCAACTTTTCCAAAAGCTCTTTGTGCGAACTCTCGAAACTGCCAATCTCTTCCTTGAACGCGTCGCGCTGCTTGAGTACGGTGCGTAACTCGTCCTGCGCGGTTCGCGTCGCGGAGGCGGCTTCCGAACTCGCGTTTTCCCGGGCGGCGTCCCGTTCATTCGTCAGCGTCGCGACCGCGATCGCGTGCTCGTCCTCCAGGGTTTTCGTCCGTTGCTCGACTAGCACCGCCAACTCGCTTTCAATCGTCGTTTGCGTCGTCGCCAAACCCGAAACTACGACCGCGGTTTCGTCTCTCGCGGTTCGCAAGGACTGTTTCAGCGAAGATGCCTCACGCGAAAGCGTTTGTGACGTCCATGTTACCCTCTCGACCTCATCCTCCAAATCTTTCGCCCTCTGAGCGATTTGCTTTGAAGAAGATACCTCAAGCAAAAGCTTCTGCGTCAGCCGCTCAACCTCGTCCTCGAGCACGGAAACCTGAGCTGCTCTTTGGAAAAGGTGAGACGGCGAGACGGGAACGGCGCTGTCTTTTTTGACGGGCGACACGGAGGGGGTTTCCTTTTCCGCATTCTTTGCTTCTTTTCTTTCCTTTTCTTCTTTCTTTAGCTCATCCGCCAACCTTTTTTCCTCTCCGGTTTCGCGCTTCATCGTCGCAATCAACTCCTTCGCCTGCTCCACGTGCTTCATGTGCATGGTTTCAAGCTCCGAATGCACATCACGAGCGGACGCGAGCTCGGCGTTGAGCTCGAAAATGGTTTGTTTTGATTCGCCAGTAGACGCGGTCAAAGCCGTCTGCGTCGCCGCTTTTTCGGTTACCAATTTCTCGTTTTCGTCCCGTAACCCCAAAACTTCCGTCGCCCACGCCAACTCTTTCGTTTCCCACCCTAACTCGTACGCCGCGGTGTGCTCGAAAAGCGCGGTTTCAAACGCGCTGCCGATTTCTCGTTCCTTTGTGGCGTTGAACCCAGGGCCGAGCTCGATGCGTAGTAACCGCACCGCGTCCGTGACTGCATTTTTCTGCAGTCTTGTCAGCGCGGTTTCGTTGGCCAACGAATCTGTCTTGGCCTGTTCCACAAAATCCGGAAGTGTCATCAGTTCATCCAGTAGGTTACCCCCACCGCCGCTGTCGGTACCGTTGGCGCGTCCCATCCGCCCCACGATCGTGGGTAGGATGTCCCATCGTTCGCCCACGCGCCTGGCGGACGCTATTTTCTGCGCCGCGCGCTTGAAACTCCGGGCGCTTCCATTTGCGTCACTGGGTGTCACCGGGCTCTTCTTGCTCGGCGACGTGTACAAGCCGAGCATGGATTTCTTCGGCGTGCTCGTCCCCCCGGGCTCACGATTCGTTTGGCCTTCTTTGGAATCAACCGTCCCGGGCGTAGGCGACGGCGGCGCGATCCCCAGCGCGCTCGCGGCTTTCTCCCACCGCCGGCGCAACGCCTGGTACGATCAACAAGAAAGGGTCAGTCGGGGTACGGGCAATCGCAGAGGCGGAATGTGGTGATTGGGAAAGCCCCGCACCTGCTCGGGGGACATCAGCGGCGTCGACGACACTTTTGAAGATTCCGCGCCGACCGGAACAGGAGACGCCGATTCCGCGAGCGATGCCTGGTGGATTGGAATTTGGGATTCAAGTGCGGGCGATCGTGGAACGTCGTCGGCGGAAACGTCGCCCTCCACGGTTTCGTCCCCGAAATCATCCACAAAGGAGTTTTCGTTTGTCTCCGTGTGCGTCCCCAAACCACCCCCGTCCCCGAACCCTTCCAGGTCTTGCTCCACGTGGCTGGGGGACGACGAGACGCGGTCGACCGACCCGGTCGCGTACGCGGCGTCCCCAGACTCGTCTACGGTATCCCCGGAAGCCTCGAGAACGTGCCCGTCGTTAACTTCCCCGTCACTTACCTCAACGACATCCTCATCCGGCCCAAGGCTGGATGCCGATGTCATCGAGTCACGAGGACTTCTGTGCGCATCGTCCTCGTCGTTTTCGTCTCGCTTCGCGTCTGTCGGCGCCCCTAACGAAGGCGTCACGTCCTCCTGCGCAGTGACCACGAATTGCGCTTCCAGAATCCCAACGCCGTCGCTACGAGCGAACTCCAAAACCGTGCCGTAACTCCGGGTAACCCCCGCCGGCGAGCTCTGACCCGCGGTTTCATGCACGTTGGCGAGGTTGGCGAGGTCCAGGGTGGTTTTCGCGATCGTCGCGCCGGTCGTGGCGTTTTTTATCTTCGCCTGGAACACCTTCGCGGCGAATGTGAAATCGTCGGTGCGCGATAAAGTCACGACGAGCACTAAACGCGCGCCGGAATCTCCCGAAACCCACTTGGCGGTACCGTCGGTCACGTCAGAAGCGTCCGTTTGCCGCGTCTTGACCTCGTGCTTGCCCTTGCGACTCTGTGAGACAGGAGAGGGGTGGTCAGTACCTGAAGCGTGCGTTTCGTAACGCGGAGATCTGGCGCCCCGGTGCGAATCGAGATTTGGTCACCAGCTTGGGGACGCACCAGCTCCAACATCACTTCGTGTACGTCGGCTGGGACGCCTGTTACGTCGCTCACGGTCACGTCGAACCTGTGTTTTGAGTTTTGGGTGCGTGGATATGGGTCAGCGCGGGACGGGTGAGGCGCGTTGGGGTGCCACCGAGCGTTGTCGAACGCGAGTTGCACGAATCGAACGCGAAAGATGTCGGAGCGTTCCGTAAACGGCACGTCGTCGCGCGTGACGGACGTGACGGACACGTCCGACGCGTACCTGAACTTCCGGGGCTCGTTACTATAACCCAGGAAGGTCCGCGAAAGTTGCTGGAACAGCGACATCGCGGCCGCGTCAGCGCAGGCGCCACGCACCGCGCACACGCCAGTGCGGAGGCGTGGAGGGGGTGTCGGGACTTTCCGACAAAGACCCCTCCCCCGCGAAAATTCCAAATCGGGAAAGATTTTACTGATCTGAGTTCTACACATGATGATGCTCATTACCGACGCTACTCCCTCAAAAACCCAAAGGCGGCATTTCCCTCAAGGAGGCTCGCGCCGAGCTCGATACGACCCTCGCGCGCGGGTCGGGCCGGACTAGGGACTGCTTGCCGCCTACATTAAATTGCGACTGCTTGCCTATACGTTAAATACAAAAACTCCCAAAACTTTTCTGTTCCCTTCACGCCCACAGAAAAGAACAAGTTCGGTTCGGTTCCGGTTCTGTCGCTTTCCGCGTCTCTTTCGCCAACACAAGTTTCCTTTCCAGGTCTTTCCGTAAATCGTGTTCCAACCCCAGTTCCTTGTCCACTCGCGCCGCGCGTCGCGTGACTGCTTGCAACTCGGTCGTGACCTTCGCCAACTGCTTGTTCAGCGAAACGACGGCGGCGACGTTTGTGTCAACCGAGTTCAACGCTCGCAGCGGCGATTTCGGAGGTTGTTTCGTTCTGGATTCTTTCCACGGTACGTTTACGGAACTTTCGTTCAACACCGTGGCCGAACTTTCATGCAACACCTGCATTTCCCGCTTGGCTTCCTTGAGACTGTCCGTCGACGCGACGACGACGGCGGAACGTCGAAGCGCTTCTTTGGTAACGCGAACGTCTCGTTTCTCGGCGTTCGTTTCGGCCGGCGTTTCCGTCGCCGTTTGAACTTCGCGTAAAGCGCTTTTCGACGTACTCGCGCGCGTCTCGTTCGCGCTTCGTATCTCCGCCTTTTCGCTCGCCATGGTTTTACGCGTCTCCACGTTTGCGCCACGCATCGCGACGTTTTTAGTGGAAAACGATTGCGTCGACGCATCCAGGGTCTCGTGCGTAGCACTCGCAATCTCCAAACGTTTCAACAGGCGCACGTTTTCCACGGTTAACGACTCGACCCGCCAAAACGCTTCAGCGGCTTCTTTGCTTAACACCAGCGACTTCCCCGTGGCGCGCGCTTCGGTTTCAACGCGTGTTTTTTCACTCTCGGCGAGTCGGTTGGTCAACTGTTTTTGTAAAAGAAAAGTGTCAGTGTTTCGAAATGTGCGTGAGTAATTACTCTGGACAATCGGCAAACAGTGGTGGGATTTGGGAAATACGAAACGTACCTGTTCCAGTAACGCATCCTTCGTCTGAATCGTCTTCGCGGCTGCTACGGAGGACGCAATTGCTTGCCTAGCAGCGGCTTCCGCTTTCATGGCTTGCTCTTCCGCTTTCGTTGCTTTCTCTTGGAAAAAAGTGGCTTGCGTGGTGACGGATTTGAGCTCATCACGCACAGTGTTCGTTTGAAGCTTTGATTCAACCGCGTCGCTCTCGGCGACGCTCGCGGAGGTCACGGCGGCCGCGAGCTTTTGCTGTAACAAATCGATCTCTTCTAAAAGAGGCGCCGTCGCGCGCGCGATGTGCACGCGAACGGGCGTGATTTTGTCACTCGACGACGAGAAAAGGTTAGGGGTTTGAGAAAGACCAGCCCCGGGCGTCTTGGGCACTGGGGTATCGCCGAAGATTTCCCGACCAGGCGTGCCTTCGCGCACGGGGGTCAACGCGTAAACACCGCTCGTGTTAAAGTCGGGTTCCGATACCGTGGTTTCGCCGAGTGTCTTATTGTAGTCATCTTCCGGAACTGTAGCGTCCTTTTCAACCAACGCGAAGCCAGCCAGGTCCTGTTCATCACCCGCCGCTTCGCCGGCGCCGGTTGCGAGAAAGGCGGAGCACTCGGAGTCGCACGCACTGGCCGGCAGCTTTCCTGTTAAACCCGAATCTTCCGTCGCCGCGCCGCTTGTTTTCGCATCCCTGAGCCACTCAACCTTTATGGCAACCCCGCACACAGTTCCGGGTGTGGTTTTCGTCACGGAATCCAGCGCGAGGTACTGGAGCTCGCCGGCCGAAACCGAGCTGCCGTCCAGTGACGCGTACTGCGAAAGGTCAAGCACGGTTTTCGCGAACGTCCTGGCCTTCACCGGTTTTCCGGAAGCCGAATCAACGCCGCCGGCAACGGCCTGCGCCTTCAGCGCGTATTCCTTGGTCTGAAAGTTACCTTTCGTGTCTTTGTAAAGCGTCACCACGAAGCCAAGCGCCGGCTCGGTGTCGTCGTTCCAAACCGCGGCGCCGTCCTCGACGGGGACGACGACGGATTGGCTCGTTTTCGCACCGCGAGAGAAATGCAACGACGCATGGTCGACGTTCGCGGGAACCCCGGTGAGGTTCGCGAGCGCAAACGTGAACTTGAACTTGTACGACGCCTTGCCCGTGCGCGACACGGACTTCGAGACGCGGCGAAACATGGCTGGCGACTGGTGGGCAACCAGCGCGGGACGGGCGCGCGAGCGAGTGTGGCGACGAGGGGTCGGGTCGAGGGGTCCGAGAAAACGGTCCTTCCCAGGAAAAACGGTCAAAAAAATGGCAAGATTCGCGACCGGAAAGATTTTGACCATGAGTCAGTCACTTCCGATTTTTTGAACCGAGCTGCTTTTCTTGGAGGAGACGCCCCCCGTCGCCAACCATTTGACGACGCGCGATGAAGCCTCCCGCGGACGCTGCCCAGTCGGCGCCGTCGCCGACGCGGGGCGCGCCCGGGAGCCTCACCGCGAGTCTGCGCCGCGCCCCTCCCAGTCCGTTGCGGGCCCCCTCCCTGTTGGCCAAAAGACTCGGCATTACGGACCAAGACTTGCGGGAAACGAGACGGGCCTCGTCTTTGACCGAGCCTGACCCAGGGGCAGGTCAGACGTTTTCTGACGGACCCGCCGACCCCACGTCCTCGGTTTCCGGTGACGCAGTGCCGTCTGTTGACACTGCGTCGGCCTCACTGTCACTCGCGCAACCCAAGACCCCCAGCCCCACCCCCCCCGCGTTTGACGACGAAGATGACGACGACGACGCCCTCGCCACGCTTCTACACGCGAACACCCGTTTGCGGTCCGAGCTGGACACGACCACCGCGGCGTTGGCGGACGCGGTGAGCTCAAGGTTCGCCTCGGAACGCGCGCTTGACGTGGCGAGCAGAACGCACACGCACTACGGAAGGATGGCGAGTGGCCGGTCGGTCAACGTGACAAGGGAAGTCGCGGACGATTTGCGGTTGCAGATTGAACTGCAGGCCGAAAAGCTGCGCGCCGCAACTTCGTCGTACGAGGTTTGTTCGCGAACGCTGGCGGACACCAGGCGCGCGTTCGGGGCGGAAACTTCCGCGTTACGGGAAGCCCTGGACGGCGCGATTCACGAAGTTTCCGAAAAGAAAATGGAGATGGAGGTTTTAAGGCTGGCGTGCGTGGACAAAAGCTTGGAGGAGGACGAGGAAAGCGTGCGACTTAAAAAGGCTGGCATTCTGCCCCCGATGGCGCAACAAGCCGTCGACGCCGCGAAACAGGCTGAAAAAGCCGCCCTCGAGTCCGTGGATGTCGCGATTGAAGACGCAGGCAAGGCAAGAGCGGAGCTTGAGGAACAGAAAGAGCTATCATCGCAAGCCGCGACGGAGTTGGCGAACGCGCACCTTCGCGAGATGCGGGATTGGCGGAACCAATCGGACAAAGAGATTGCGTCGCTGCGAAACGCGTAAGTACCGTGGTATTGCGCGTTTCCCAAATCCAGGCACACTGTTCGGCCCGATTACCCTGACTGAATGCGCACTCACATTACGAAAGACTGACACTTTTCGGTTACAATCGCAGGCTGCGGGTAGCGGAGACGAGTTCAAACGATGACCGCCTGGAGTTTCAACTTTATAAAGAGTCTAGTTGCGAGCGCGACGCGTTGTTACAAAACACGTTGCTGAACATGGAACAAACCGAGAACGACCTGAACCGGTGTTACCGGGCGTTGCAACGGAAAGGAGGGGTGATAACTCTTGGTGACGACGACGCTGGGAAAGAAAACGGCGGTGAGGGAAAGGTGAATGAATCGGCGAAAGCAGAAGCTCATTTAGAGAAGGTTTCCTCCCTGGAAGCGAAAGTGCGTCGCTTGAGTGAGGAACAGGCAATGGCAGCCGGCATGCACGGAAGAGCTGTGGCGGGTTTGCGGAGGGAACACTCGGAAGCCGTGAAGATCCAGGTTGCCGAAATTGCATCCGATTTAGAAAAAGCGACCGCGGCATTCCGCGCCAGTAAAAAACGAGCCGACGCGTTTGAGTCCGCGCTTTTCGAGTGTAACAAACCCGCCGCGGTCGCCGTATCCGCCGCGATTGACGCGAAAGAGAGCCTTTTGGGGAGTTTAGGCCTGGACGATTTCGCGGGCCGAGACTTCGTGTTCGAGGGTGAGATATCCCAACGTGCGTATCCGGTACGAGCGAGGTCTCCGAAAAAAGAAACTCCCGAGAACGAAAAAAACGGTCCCGAAAAATCAGCCAGGCGGTCCCTGGCGCTGGGCTCGAAAAAGCAACTGAAGGACGTTCCGGGTGAAGCACCTCTGGGTAGCATCTCGTCGCCCTTGAAGTCGGCGAGGTCACCCGAGCGCGTGCGAATGGTAGTGACGACGGCAGGCGAAGGCACCAATCACACGGCCGAGGCGGATGACGCGGCTGACTCTCTGTTTGACGACTCCGTCCCCCCCCCTCCGCTCCCTCCGCTGCCGCCCGACGTAGCGGACGCGGTGTCCAAGCGGCTCTCCGCGCTGGACAGACAGGTATCAAAACGCGAAAAGCACTGGCAAGGCGTGTTGCGTGAGGTGCACTTGGCGCATGTCGAGCAGACGGAAAGCGCGAAACGCGCGTGTTTCGCGGCGGTTGAAACCAAGAACGCGCAGATTCGAAAGTTCAAAGCGAAACTAAACGTTTTGATTGCGGCGGCGCACGAAGACACGATCAAAGCGCGGAGCTCGTTTGAGGTGTAGAGGGCGAGAGGTTTTAATAGTGACAAGAGAGAACGGAGTTCATACGTACGGTTTGTCACCTAGACTACCACGCGTCGTGTGTAGTGGAATCGTGTCGTTTCAACCTCTTGTGGCCGATTTGTGTGTGATTGTATTTCCACCTTTTTCGGGAGTCATAGCAAAACTCCTGAATTACAATGTTCCTACCAAACGCACTCCGCTCCCCTCGCCTCCTTCACTTCTCTTGTGCTCCTAAACGATGCAGACGGCTACCCCCCCCCCGGTGCCCTCGCGCCCGGTCATTTTGGAAAACAACCTCCCCGGTGTCCGCCTTACAAGCGAAACCGGCTTTACCTCGGAGATCTACAATCACGGCGCGCACGTCGGTTCGTGGCGGGATGGCAACGGCGATGCCATTCTTTTCCTCTCCAAACACGCGCAGTTCACCCCCCCCAAAGCCATCCGGGGCGGTATTCCCATTTGCTTTCCCCAGTTCTCGAACCTCGGGCCGTGTGCGACGCAACACGGTTTCGCCAGGAACCAGGCGTGGGAACTGGTGGAGCAGGACTCGTCTCAACACAAATCCAGGGAGTGTGTTTTTCAATTAGCATCATCCGACGCTACGAAAGAGCTGTGGCCGCATGAATTCGTCGCCCGGTTTCGTGTCGCGCTGGTCGGGGACACGATGGAAACCAGTTTGTCGGTCACGAACAGCAGTGACGCGAAGACGTTCGAGTTCACCGCGGCGCTGCACACGTATTTCGCGGTCGGGGATATCGCGAAAGCTTCCGTGGCTGGATTGGGAAATACGCCGTACTTAGATTCCCTTGACGGGCGAATCGAAAAGGTTGACGCAAATGAAAGCGTGACCTTCCCTCACGAAGTGGACCGCATTTACCAGCAGACGCCTGACTGTTTGCAAGTAGTGGATGAGGCTAATAATCGGACCATTCAGATAAAGAAAACCAATTTGCCAGACGCGGTGGTTTGGAACCCGTGGGTGGATAAATGCAAAGCCACGAGCGACTTGGGCGATTCCGATTACGAAAAGTTTCTCTGCGTCGAAGCGGCGGCGATTCAAAATCCAGTTAAACTCGCGCCTGGTGAGACGTGGGTGTGTTCACAAGTGTTGAGGGTTAGCAAAGGGTGTGTTTAGTTGTAAGGGTAGTAACGGGTGTTCGCGAACGTTGAAGGGTAGTAAGGGGTTTGTGTAGTAAGGAATGTGTGTCGTAAGGGGTATGCGAAGAAAAGTTGTTGAATGAGTGAGCATGACTTTTATTTTGTCCTTTGTCTCTTCACGAATCAAATCTCGCGTGCGCCTCGGACGGAGCACGATGGCGTGCTTCGACATGGCCGTTATGCACGCGGTGGCTCGGATACCCGCGATTACTGCTCGCAGCCAGCAGCCGCTCGCTCAACCGACGCGCGCGAAACTCGACCACGCACGACGCCAACATGCCGCGCTCGCCGGATTCGTCTCACGTCGTGTCAAACCGCACGCGCTTCGGCACACCGAGCAGGCCATCTGGATCGACCAGACACGAAGGCACGGGCGTGCTCTTGGCGACACGCGAACGCCCAGGCGTTGGGCGATGGCACCGAGCAACGAGTCTATCTATACCCGCGGAAGGCGAAGCTTTTCGCAAAGCATATGTTCCCCGCAGGTGCGTGCTTCCCTTGTCCTGGCTGTTTACGATTTCTCCTGCCATTTTGCGGCGAGAGAGCTCAGCAGCTGACAATACTCTTTTCGCTCTTCGACGCAAACTTAAAAAATACAGTGAGTCTCCGAAGGTCTATGGAACCGAACGATGGATAAAAAAGGTGCGACTCCGCATTGATGCGAGGTCTCAAAGACCCATTCGCCTCACCGCTCTCGTTGCCCGTCAACGGCGTGTAAAACTCACCTCGAACTTTCATTCCTCCGCAGGGCGTCGCGCTGGTCTGCTCCGAGTGCGAAACCACGGAGACGAGTCAGTCGTACGCCAACAAGGACGATAAGGACAAACCGGTCTGCGTCGTTTGCTACATGCGATAGGTATGTCACGCGCGTCGATCCCACGCTTCAATATTTCATCATCTTTGTGTCGTCACGTCCTGACCCAAATACCCGCGGTGTTTTTTTTTTTAACCTTCCTCCAATGTTCATTACACAACGTTTCAACGTTTCTTGAATTTCCTCTTACTCGCAGCTCGCTGCCAGCCATGGCAAGTGCTCCGGTTGCGGTAAGGATGGGGCAAGTACAAGCCGATTGACTAGGTCCAAGCTCAAGAAGGACAAGTGGTACTGCAAGCCGTGTATCAAGCGAGAGGTGCGTATATCATGGTTCTTCATTCTTTCTCTCCTTGCCCTAGCGACATTCGTAGGCATGATGACTTCCGTCACAAGCTGTTTCGTCTCGACTCACGTCGTTCGAGTTCCATATTCTTCGCAGGCGCGGGACATTGCTGCGGCCGTGGGGACGACGTGCGTGAAGTGCGGGACGGATACAACCAGTCGTCAGTGGTTCAACTGCAAAGATAAGCCCGGAACTAAATTGTGCAAGCCATGCTACGAGAAGAACCAGTTGGACATCGCCGCGGCCGCGGGAACGACGTGCGTGAAGTGCCGGACGGATACGACCATTAAGTTGCACAGCTGCAAAGACGAGCCCGGAACTAAAATTTGCATGTCTTGCTACGACAAGAACCGGTTGGACGTCGCCGCGGCCGCGGGGACGACGTGCGTGGAGTGCGGGACGGATACGACCAGTAGGTGGATCAACTGGAAAGCTGTGCCTGGAACTAAAACGTGCATGAGTTGCTACTTGAAGAACCGGAGTAACATGAAGAAGGTGGGGAACGCAAAAGAGGAGTGAGCACTTGTAAGAGTTTCACAACTTAGTCCGACGGCTCGCACCCACCAACCAAAAATGACGAGGGACAAAACGAAAAATTTACCTCCATTTTTTTTTTTTGCGGTTTTCCAACACCCCATTCCACGCCCACCCGTATCGCGCCCCTCGCCTCGCACAACAGCACGCGCTCACGTCGCGACTCCGCTGTCGACCGCGCCGGCGCTGTGACGCCGTACGTGCGTTTGATCCTCGTCGATTCTCGATCTTTAACCGGCCGATTACCAACCCCGATCCCGCGGCGTGGAAGTTCGCGCTTCGAAGCATCGGAAAAAACTACACGCTAGTTCCATCGGAAGAAACGGACGCGACTTCGTGTCCGGTCACTCCCGTGTCCCGGTCACCATGGCCACGCACGAGGAAACCCCGCTGCTGACCAAGTTTGAACGCACGGATGTGGTTCGCCACCGCGTGCGTCGCGGTGCCGCGATTCTCGGCGTGTGCGCCACCCTCTCTGTCGCCGCGTTCGCGTCCCGTGGTTTCGGTGCCTCCGCTTCGGCCGGTCCAATGAAACTCGGGGACGCCCTGGATGACGCGCTGGCGGAGCTTCGCGACTTGGACGGCAGCATGGACGACGGCGCGACCGTTTCCGTGGCCGCGACTACGTCTGCGCTCGAACCTTTAGTCCTGGACCCTCCCATCGAAGGCACCGAGGCGCCCGATGGTACCCAAGACCAGGAGCAAATGGAGGACGCTACGCAGTTTCGTTGGACCGGCACGGAGGACGCGCCGGTTCCCGAAAAGGGGGACGACCCGGTGCTTGACAAATACGGACAGCCCCTCGCTGCTGACGACGTCGACACGGGCGTGCCCAATACTGAGGAATCTGTCGGAGATGGGGACGCGCTGGGGCCGGATTCCGAGGACGCGGTGTCCGAAGATTTCAAGTGGTCGGGTTCGACGCGGACGACCGACCCGACCACCGCGACCGACCAAACCACGACCTCCCCGATGACAGACGCCTCCGCCCCGGCCGCGTCATCAATCGGCCCGGGCGGTGACGAAACGGAGCCCGATTCCTTACAGGAAGCGCCCGGGCCTTTTTCCGGCGCGTTCGCCGATGTCGCCGCCGACGGCCCGAGCTCGGGCGGCAATTTTGAGGATGATGCTGCTGATGCTCCTGATGCTGCTGCTGCTGATGCTGATGATGACGCTGCTGACGACGCTGTTGCTGATGATGATGATGACGCTGATGCTGAAGACGGCGCTGACGGTGATTTGACAAGTCTTGAGGAAACCTCGGCGCCTCATACGCAATCCACAAAAAGCGTGATTGAAGACAACTCGTCTGAAGTGCAAGGACAAGTTGAAGACAACTCGTCTGAAGTGCAAGAAAAAGGTGACACCGAAATCTCTTCGAACGCGGCGAAAGTTGATGATGTCCCCCCCGCCGGCCCGACTTCGGGCGGCGCATTTGAAGACGCCTCCGACGCCGTTCTCGACGACGGCTGGGGCGACGACTGGTCTGATTTGAGCACGGATTTGGACCGGATCAAGAAACTTGCGAAGAATTTAGGGCCCAGCATGGCCCCGACGCTCGTGGCGAACTACCCCCCAGCTCCCCCCCGGCCGGATTTGGAGAAACGCATCCCGAAAGAAAACATAATCACGCGGATTGACCAATCCCAGTTGAGCTTCAAGTTCTCGCCAAAGTTTCCCGGGAAGTTACCGAAACCGTCGGTTGCCGGAAACGAAGTCGCCGCGGTTGCGGTGGCGAACGTCCCGGGATTTGGGTTTTCAGACGCGCAAATCGAACTGGTGCGGGAACACAAAGAGCGCAACGCCGGGCTTCCCGCCGGGTCACTCACAGTGAAAGGGTTCTACTACGCAATCGTCGAGTACGTATTTTATTTCCCAATTTCAGGCACTGTTTGATGCCCTGTATGGAGTGCAGTCAGCACGTCTTACCACGAGTACAAGACTGTTACCAACTGTATATAAATCGCCCAATACAAGACTCAAGACTGACCCTTTCTTTTATTCATCTCAGTTCCTTCAACCTGACGAACTGCGCGTGCGGGGGCGATTCCCTGAACGACTTTTTGGTGGCGCCGGCGATGCGGGAGAGTTTTTCGTTAGCCCAGGCGTCCTTAAGCGTGCCAATCGTGGGCGTCGCGCCGGAGCACTGCAAACACACGAACGTCCCGAAAGGAACGTACGCCAACTTCAACTCGCGCGCCACGATTATTTACACCGTCGCGGCGAACCGCACGGATTTGCCCTCGTTTGAATCAATCGCGCTTTTCGTCAAAGAAGCCTCCGCGGTGGTGCACACGTCCGATTTCTACACCCTACTGCAAGCCGGCATTTTGGAATCTAGCGCGAGCAAAAAGCACGCGGGGAGCGAAATAATCGCCACGCAAAGGGAACCAACCTTCACCGCGTTTATCGTGCTGGAAGGGCCAAAGGGAAGCGCGCTGGCGGTTGCGAAAACAAACGGGCCAATCATGGCGGCGTAGGCAGGTGTCGGTGTATTTTTGTGCGGTGACAGGTGACACGGCGGGCGGTGTGTGCAGCGCGTTTGATTGTAAGATAGATGGTTTATTTCTCACGGAAAGTGTCGTCTCTTGTCTTTCTCTCCCTTTGTGTTCCGTAGCGCAATCACTTGTATTTCTCTCCCTCAGTGTTCCGAGGCGCGTATCACTCATGCACATCGCTCTGTTCGTATCACGGATTCCGTATCTTTCGTTTATCTACCCGTCCAAGCCGCAGTAGCCGTGGATGGTGAACAGCTCTTGCTTTATCTCGGGCTCGGGCTTGACCTCCGGGTCGTTCTTCATCTCGGGCGAACTCGACCGCTCCGCGCGCGCCGACTTACACGCCGCACACCAGTATTTCAACTTGCCGTGAGGGCAAGGGGTGCACGCCGCGCAGAAGCGTTTCAGCTTGCCGTGGGGGCAAGACTTGCACTTCGCGCAGCTGTGTTTCACCTTGCCGTGCGGGCAGGGGTTGCAGTCCACGAAGACGTGTTTCACCTTGCCGTGAGGGCAGCAGTTGCACTCAGCACAGTTGCGTTTCAACTTGCCGTGGGGGCAGCCCGTGCACGCCACGCAGTTGTTTTTTACCTTGCCGCTCAGGCAAAGCTTCCTACCTCCCCTTTCCATCACTATTGATCGTTCGTCAGTCCGCGCGCGCCACGACTGCGCTCGTACCACACAAAGAGCGTGAGTCGTTGCTTCTTTCCAGGTGACTTTCCTTTCGGACGTTCCCAGGAACGCGAAAAAAAGGACCAAGAGTTTTCCCCAGTGTCCCTCGTCAGACCTGCTGAACGCTCGCCGCGGCACATTAACCATGATGGACCCCGAGCGCGGTACCGAGGAAAGCTTCGGCGGCGTGCGCGTGCGCATCGATGAGCTGGAAGAGGCGTCGAAAACCGGACTCGACGTTCCGCGTAAAAGCGCACCGGTTGCGTCTGGTAAGGAAAAAAACACGGGACCGTCCGATAACGAACCCGACGGCCCTTCCACGCCGAGCACGGTACCGCGTGTTACGCTGCCCCCAGCCCCGGAGTACCACGACTTTCCCGACGCACCCGTGGCGGTGATCATGTCCAAAGACGTTTCAAGCGATCCGCCGGTGACGACCGCGATGTCCAACGGTAACGCGTCGGGCCCCCCCAACTCTTCCGTCAGCGTCGGTGTCTTGCCCTCGAAACCCTCGGGTACTGCAACAACCACGAACGACCCGCAAACGTGGTTACACGAGATACCTCAAGCAGGCGCCACCCCTACCAACACGGGCGCGCGCCCGCCCCCCGTACAAAGAGACGAGCCGGGCTGGATGACGTCTTTGTACTTGGGCGAATCCGGCAGGCGGTTTCCGTTCTCGGTGCCGTCCAGGTTACGGCCTTACGTGAGTTGGATCCCGGTATTGCTCAGGCTGCTTCAGGCTGTTTTCGCCCTCGTCGCCTTCGCCACCGCGGCGTCCATGAGCCACCCGAAAACGTGCGTTTTCGAAAACGCAGACAACGGCACGGACAACACCTCATCAAACAGCACATCAACCGTCCCCGCGGATTTACTGGAACAGCTCGTCAACAACGCCATGTGCCTTCCCGGGCGCACTTACAAACAGTTTTCGAGTCTCGAGTTTCTCGTGGTGATCAACGCGTGCGCTTTTTTCTGGGTACGTATTGGGGCTTTCCCAAATCCAGGCACACTGGTTACCGCCCCTCTTTCAGTGCACTACTCGTGATGTATGTAGCATCGCCAGTACTAGCAACATTTACCAGTATGGCGCCTCTTACGAATATATCACAAGTGCACTGTTTGCCCATACAGTACACCCATACATATCACATCACGAAAGACTGACACTTTTCTTTTACAATCAGGCGCTGTGCTACTTCTTCGGCGACTTGCTTTGCCTGGGCAAGGTCCGCTTAGGAAGAGAGGTTTCCGGTACCAGCGCGCTTTCGCAAAAGAAAGCGTTTGAAAACGCGTCCCGGTGGGGGGTACCGTCCTTCGCGTTCTGGGGTGACTTGGTCATCACGTTTTTGACCCTCGCGGCGGCGTGCGCGGTCGCCGGCTTACGGGGCGGCTTGTCCGATTTGGACGCCAACTACTGCGACGGCGTGGGTAAAGACTGGTGCCACAAGATGGCCACCGCCGCGGCGTTCGGGATGTGTACGTTCGTATTGTTTCTCCCGTCAGTCGCGCTGAACACCGCGAACGCGGTCGGGCCGTGGTAAAGGGTAGGCGACGGTACCGCCGCGGTGCTTCTTTGTAAATAGTACAAAACAACAGACTCGAGTTTTTTGTCAAAACATTTTCCAAATCATCTAATCATGATGCCTTGCCGTCCCTACCCTCACAACCGCGACGGTCATGACGCACGTCCTCGGTGTCGCCGCGGTCCGGTCGAGGGTGCATGCACCGCGATGCGTGCTACGATCTTCACGCTTCAGGCGTTCGCGCGAGGCCTTCGTTCCCAAAGCCTCCGGGGAAGATGCGCCTTTCGTTTCCACGAACGAAACGCGATCTTCCATCGACGACACCTCCGCCGCGGAGCAATTGCTCCTGTCCCGCCTCGCGTCGGTTTCGAGAAGAGGCGCGAGCGCTTCTGAGGCTGATGAGAAGGAAATCGCAGAGGCGGTGAGTGTTTTGGAACGGAACGGCGGGTTACGAAACCCGGCTCTTCGCGAAGAGATCGAGGGAACCTGGAGATTGCTGTACACCAGTAAGTCAAAATTCGATCCTAGTAACCCGCTCGGGTCGAGGGTGGATGGAAGTAAACCGGGCCTGGAGGGCTTGTTTGCGTCGCTATTTGGGGACCAAGCCGCAAAAGCATTGAGTGAAACCACTTCACAAATCTCGGAAGCGTCGTCGTCGCCGATTCAGCGAACGGTAACGTCGCTTGAAGCGTTTACGATCCAGCAAGCGGTTCGGTTATCGAACACGGACAACCAACGCGTGGACCAGGTTGTTAACTTCGGCGACGGGAACTACTTGCGACTCAGCGCGAAGGCGAACGTGAACGGTACAGGAAATGTAGGTACGGTGGGTACAGGAAATGCCAACGAACGTAGTGCACGGCCGGATGGAACAATCGGGGGCGCAAAAGAAAACTCGAAAGAAAACTCGAAAGAAAACGAAAACGCCAACGCCAACGCCAACCGAATCGATTTCAGATTTGACCTGGCGTATTTCGAAATCAAAACCGGGCCGTTCGGGGTGAAGCTTCCGTTCGTTGAGAGTTCCATGCGCATTCCCTATCCCGTGCCTTTTGCGCTTCTAGGCGACGAAGCTAAAGGGTGGCTTGACACTACGTATTTAGGCAAGGACGTGCGCGTTTCGAAGGGCAATAAAGGCACCACGTTTGTTTTGGCACGCGAGAAGAGTGCGGAAGAGGGAGGTACGCCGTTGCCGTACGAATTCTAAGTAGAGGAAGAGTCACTATGTCACTTTGTCATTGATAAATTTCAATCTTACCGTTTCTTCCGACTCACTTTCGTTGGTTTTGAGACCTTCTTTGCGTCACCGCGGCACGCCGTCAATCGCGTAAGCTTCTCCACCAACCCTTCAAACGCTTTTTCCAACGTCAAGCGCTCGTTCGCCCGGAGCACGAGCGCGGCGGCGATGCCGGTGACGCCGTGTTTGGGTACGCTCGAACCATTTTCCGACTGTTTGCTCATACACTTTGCCTGTAACTGTTTCGCCTTTTTCAAGTCACCCTGCACGGTACCAACCGGAAGCAGCGAAAGCCGCGCTTTGATCGCCGCGAGCGTGGCTTCCGCGACCCCCGGCAAAACCAAAACGTCGTCGTCGTGTTTAACGGTTTCCAAGCCGGTCGGTAGCCCCGTTTTCCCATCCATCTCGTGTGATCCGTCATCCGGGTCCGCCAACGCCGTGGCGAAGAGTAGCAATAAATCGCGACTAACTGTCCCATTGTCCGAAATCTCGTAGACACCCCCGCACCACCCCGCCGCGGCGGCGATCGCGGCGCCCGGGGACACCGCATCCGTAAGCGTTTCCCAAGGCGCGCCGCCGTTGTGTTTTTTGGCATCGTCGTCGTCCTTTTTGCCATTTTTGTTTTTGACATCATCATCATCGTCATCAATCTCATCGCCATTCTCATCCTCCGTCGTCTCTTCCTCCGTAAAATCTTCCTCATCAATGAAACCCCCCTCCAGCGCCGCGAAGGCTTCATAGTAAACAAGGGGGTTTCCTAACAACTCAATCAGCAAATCAACCGGAACCGTGACCCCGCCGCACCCGAGCGCGTTGTCGGTTTCGCAAAACCCGTACTTGTGCAAAAGCGCGGAGTTGCCGTGTTCGCCGAAGGTGTTGAAAAGCTCGTCACCCTTTTTCGCGCAGTTCACCGCGATCAAACGAAGCGTCTTCAAACTAGAAGACCCTGCTATTACTGTTGAAACTTCTTTGGTGACGCCGTCAATTTCGCGCGTACCCGCCTCGACGTCGCCGACTTCTTTTGCTTCCTCGTTCTCGACCGCGCGTTCGAATTCATCGAACGTGGTTTCTCCTTTTTCTTTTTTCCCACGTAACCGTTTAAGCTCCGCCTCCACGTCCGCGTCGTCGGAATCCGAGTCCGCGTGAAAAACTCCCTCGGAGTCGCTCTCCACGCCACCAGCGGGTTTCGCTTGCTCCGAATCGACCGCTCGTTCAAATTCATCGAACGTGGTTTCGCCGAGTTCGTTTTCCCCGCGTAGCCGTGTAAGCTCGGCCTCGACGTTTTCGTCGTCCGAATCAGTAACGTTTTGTTCAAAGTTCTCCGAGTCGTCCTGACTAAATACATCGTCATCATTCTCGTCATCGTCTTTCTCGTCACCGGGAACATCGTCGTCGTCGTCGTCGTTCTCCTCGAAATGCACGTGCTCCCCCCCCCCCCCCGGTGGTTGAACAAATCAGCCACCGGCGCGAGGCCTTGGCCGGCGGTGTCGTCGACGTGAAACGCTCGGCTGGCGACGAGGGACGCGGCTGACAGAAACGCGCGGAACCCGCAAGGCCCGTGGTCGTGTTCGTAGGTCAAGGAATCGGACTGTGAATCGGATTGCGAATCGGAATCGGAATCGTCGTGCGAGTCGTCCGCCGAGTCGTCCGAGTCTTCGCGTTTCGTCGCTTTCGTTTCTTTCGGCTTCTTCTCATCCTTTTTTTTCGTCACTTTCCGTTTCTCCGTACTATCAGGCACCGTACCGTCCGGAAAGAGCACCCCAAGCTTCGCCACGTGCTCCCGACACAACCGCACCACCCGCCCGTGGTCTTCCCGCATCGCGCGCAAGTCATCCTCCACTCGAAACGAAACCTCCGTGCCCCTTAACTCGGCCTGGTCGCTAGTATCCCACAGAAACGGCAGCGGCTCGTGGTCAAACGGCAGCCGGTTGAAGTACGGCCACCAAGCCGACGATTCGCGAAGGGCTTTTTCGTACATCACGGCGAAAATTAGGGCGGCGTCGTCTAAATCGTCCAGGTCGTGGATCGGGACGGCCAGCGAAATGGAACCCGTTTGCGGGGTCAAGCACCACTCTTTCGGGATTTCGCACAGCACGTCGTTTATTTTCACCGGGTTTCGCGCGAACGCGGCGGTGCTTACTCGTGTTTGACCGTCAGGGGTGACGTCCCTCAGTTCAAGGCTGGGGTGGAGCACGAATCCCCTTTGCCGGCACCACGTTTCGAAGAGTCGCAGGGAGTCCGCGGCATCGGCATCCTTCGATTTCGATTTCGACGTAGATTTGTCGGCGGCGGCATCCTTCTTCGGTTTCGACTTCGATTTCGCATCAGCGCCCGCGCTCTTGCCTCGCTTCACCGGCGCCGCGGAAGCCTCGCTAGGGCGTTTGCGCGACTTTGGAGGCATGGAGTATGCCGACACGAAAACGTGCGGAGCGGCAATCGAGTTGGGACGCACACGTGTGCCGACGAAACTGCCACGGGACATCGATTGGAAGGAGGCGGATTTCATCTGTCGGCGGTTCTTCTTTTCGGCGAAGGAGATTTTGACTGACAGCTGTCGGGTCGGGTCCACGTGTGGTGTGTTTGCTCCCTTTCGCCTGTGTCTAGCTAGGTCACGACGTGAGCAACTCCAGTGGCACTGCGTTTCGCGCGCGCGTTCGGCGCGGTCGGCGCATGCGTGGCGCGCAAACCGCGACCGTACCCGTCGCTTCGTGGGCTCACGCGGGTTCCCCCCCCCACCACCGAAACCGAAACGCGCGCGTCTCTGTCCGATCGAGGTCCCTCATCATCGGGGAACGCACGACCCGCGTTTTTTCGAAACTCGACCGTCTCGAAACTCGCGTTGAAACCGGAGTCGGGCGTCGCGTCAGCATGGCCGCCAGCTCCGGCGACGGCCGCTGCGACAACAAACACCACGCCCCCCCCGTAGTCTCCGGCGAGGAGTTCCACCGGCGCGCGTCTGAGATTTGTCACCCCCGCGCCAGGGATGCGCACGCGAGCTTTTACTCGTCATGGACGGATTGCATCACGTGCGATCCGAGCGCGTTCGTGCTTCCCATGGACGACCACATGGCCCACCGAGGGCACGGGGTGTTCGACACCGCGCACCTACACCTTGGTAAGTTGCACATGCTGGACAGACACGTGGAGCGGTTCTTTCGGAGCATGGAACAGGCCAACATCGTTCCTCCGTTTGATGAAGAAACCACGAAAAGCCTGATCCTGCGCGTCGCCGCGGCGGGGGGGTTGCGTGAAGGGCAGCTCCGGTTCTACGCCAGCGCGGGCCCAGGTGGGTTCGCGCTGGACCAGGCCGAGTGCGTACGGAGCGTGTTTTACTGCGTCAGCGTCAAGAAAAGAAGCAGTCCTGCTGGTGCTGATTCTAAATCTGACGCTCCCGCGAGTCCCGAATCCGAAGCTGATTCTAAATCGACGCAGTCTGCTTTCGAAGCTGATTTTAAACGCGATTCAAACGAGTCGCCACCGCGGAACATAAAACACCAAAGACTCGAGACCTTTGTTCAAATAAAAGGCGTTTCCGTGGTCACCTCGAAAATCCCAATCAAGCCGCCGTTCTTCGCCACGGTGAAATCCACGAACTACCTGCCCAACGCGCTGGTGGTGGCGGACGCGAAATCGAGAGGCGCGGAGTACGGGATCTGGCTCACCGCGGATGGGGCGCACGTCGCGGAAGGGCCGAGCATGAACGTCGGGTTCGTGGTGGGGGTTGACAGAGGCGGCGAGGGGGGTGGTGCAGGCGGGGGCAATGCTGACGGAGAAGAACAAGGACACGTTGATGGAGGCGAAGGGAATGACGATGAAGAAGAAGGCGACACTTCTGAACGCGAAAAAGGCGAACCCCGGAGTGAGCAACCAAAACAAAAACGGGCGACGTTTGTGTTTAAAACCCCGGCTTGGGACGAAACCCTGGCGGGGTGTACCGTCGCGCGGGTGGTGGAGTTCGTCAACGAGGGCCGGTTTAAACACTTGGGCATCACCGGACCCGCCTTGGTGGGCAAGATCACCCTGGAAGAAGCGAAAAACGCAAACGAAGCCATGTTGATTGGGAGCGTGATTAACTGTTTGCCTATCGTGACGTGGGACGGCGCGGCCGTCGGGAAACCGCACGCGGGAAAAGTCGGGGCGGTCGCGGCGGCGATCGCGCACGCGATCGCGGAGGATTTCGAACGCAACGAACCCGAGCTGACACCGGTGCCGTACGAGTTGTTTGAATAGAAGGTATTCGAAATACTTAATACTTTACATTATAGTACGTGTCATGAACTAGAGGCAATAACTCTTACTTACTTCCCAGGACATAAACTCTGTCACTTCCTCTCCTCCTCCGCCTCCGGCTCCGCCTCCGGCTCCGCCTTCTTCGTCCCCGCCGTTACCTCCCACCCTCCCGTTCCCGACGCCATCACGCCTTCGATGTCCTCCAACCGCAACCCTTTGGTTTCGAACACGACCGCGTTGACGAACACGTACCCTACGCCGCAGAAAATCGCGTACAAACCGTAGGTGCCGCCCGTGCCTATCCCCGAGACGAGGGGAAGAAACGACGCGCCCACCACGGTGTTCGCGGCGTAGTTAATCGCGGTACACACGGCGGTCGCTCTTGCTCGTATACGAGTGGGGAACACTTCGTTGTACAAAAGCCACGGCACCGGGCCCGCGCCTAGGGAGAACAGTAACGTGTACTGCGATAGGTAAAACAAAGTGTCAGACTTGTGTATCGCGATGTATGGACAAACAGTCAGGGCATCCGGTAAGACGTCCGTTCGCAGGACGAGTATATCGCGATGTATTGGACGATGTATGGACAACAGTCACCGTAATCGGTCTGAACAGTCAGCGCAGAGGTAAGACGTCCGTATGGGCAAACAGTGTGTCAGGATTTGGGAGACGCGCAACACGTACCGCCGGAATCGCGATCAGCGCGACGGTCCGCTGCGGTTCCCTCGTCGCCAAACCGAAGCCCCCGTCGTAGGTCGGCGGCGGTAGGTCGGAACAAATTGCCGCGAGCACGTCGCAGGTGACGCACGGTAACCCGCTGAATTCTCCAGGCGAGGTGCTCGCATAACCACTTCCTATTTGCGTGATGGGCAGCTGGCAGAACGTATCGGTGGCGACCCCCGGCGTCAGCGCGCTTGCGATGGCCAGCGCCGCGAGAGACACACACATGCCCCCGAAGGAAAGAAGCAAAAGAGGCCGTCGTCCCCATTTATCCGTCGCCACCAGCGCCACTAACCCTCCCAACAGGTTCGGCACGCCAACCGCGGTGGTGAGCAACCCCGGGTCGGTTAAACCCGCTTCTCGCAACACGCTGCTCGCGAAGTAAATAACCGTGTTGGACCCGGAAAACGCGGCGAGGAAACAAAGCCCTAGGCCTATTGTGAGGGGTTGTTTGTTCCGTGTGTCCGTGAACAAAGCGCTCCACGAGTTCACCGCGGGTTCCGCGGTGGATTCAAACTCGCAAGAAAGGTCGGTCGCGTCGTCGTCGTCGTCCGGAACGTCGCCTTGAAAAGAAAAAGGTCAATCATGTATTGGGCGATGTATGGACAAACAGTCACCAGCTGAGAGATAAAACAGTGTGTCAGGATTTGGGAAAGGCCCATCACGTACCTTCATCCCCCGTGTTCAAAACCCGCCCCTTTCGTTTCGTCCCGACCGCGATGCGCCCGACCGCGACGCCGGACACGCTTTCCTGCCACCGCACGGCGGCGCGTCCCCGTAAGTTCAGCAGCTTCGCAAGCGACCTGCGCGACTCAAGCGCGCACCCCTCCGGGCCTAACAGCCACACCGGCGACTCCACCGCGACGCCCGCAACGGTGGACACCGCGAGCAAACCGGCGGGCGCCGCGGCCCAGAAGAACAACGGACGCCACCACCCGGCCGGGGGAGACGAGCTCACGCTGTCTTTCGCGTTGGTGCTACTTTTTAAATCCGTTTTACTGGTACGTTTCACCGACGTAGAGTCTGTTTTTTCATCATCTTCGGCGAGCGTACTTGTGGTCGTTTTCTCCGAGTCGCCGTCTTTTCCTTTCAAAAGGTCGCTCACCGTTTTTGACGACGACGCACTTTTCGCCTCGTCGACGGAACCACTCCAGTTGCTCACCGCCGACGACGCGAACGGCGTCTCTGCGACGGTCGTTTCAAACTCGGTTTGCGTTTTCGCGTCGTCAATCGTACGGTCGGTCGTGGCGACTTTCAACACCGGTACCGGTACCTCCGTCTTGATGACCTCCCCGTTACCGTCTTTCAGTGAGACCGGGTCGCCTGCGTCCGTGGCGCTCGGTGGAACCGTCACTTTGACATCAGGCGCGGTTAGCGCCTCGGATTTCAACACCTCGACCGCGCCGTTGTTTTGTTTCGTTTCTCGTGTCAGTTCCGCGCTCCCACGTTTCGCTTGGGTACCCTCCAAGGTGACGGCCCTTATTAATTGCTCTCGAACAACGTCTTCCGTAACATTACCGGTGATTGGTTTCTGTAGCGGCACCGCGGCTTGAAACGCGAGCAGGCACCCCATGACGTAAGCCACTCTGCGTACGCCGTTCACGGTGCCTCGCAAGTTGGGCGGGGAGACTTCCGACAGGTACAGGGGCTGGCACGATTAACAAGAAGTAACGCGTCAGTTTTTCGGACCGCGTGCGTTCGGGATTGGGAACGGGCAAACCGGAGTGGGTCGGCGCAACAGTCGCCAGTAGTCCGAGTACGGCGGTGAGTGTTACGTACGCCATACGACGCGGTAATCGCGAAGGCGGAACGCGGCGATTGGGAAAGTTCCGTACCACGATTTGCGACGACGCCCCGACGCCGACGCCGGTGATGAGCCTGCCTAGTGTCATGGCGGTGAAGGAATCGGCGCCCGCGGAAATAAGGGTTCCTATTGTGAGCGGGATCGTGGTCGCCGCGAGCGCCGCTCGTCGGCCTCGCGAATCCGCCAGCGGGCCTATACCCAAGCCTCCCAGGAATCCGCCAGCTACTAAAACGGACACCACCGCACCTTTCGCGCCGTTGTTCCCCGCGAATCCCAAGTCATCCGCGATTTGCGAAAGCGGCGCGTTGATCACCGCGCTGTGGTACCTGCGTTGTAAGAAAAGTGTCAATCTTTCGGACCGCGCGCGTTGCGTGATTACGGGCGGACAATCGGCAAACAGTCGTTGGATGTGGGAAACGCGCAACACGTACCCGAACAGAAACGCGCCGAGGCACGCGGTGGCGACCGACGGTAACAGGCCGGGGCCGATGTCGTCCCGTTGCCACGGGAGTGAAGGTGGGAGGGCATTCTCGGAGTCCACCGACGCGTCGGATGATGGATTCGAAACTGAAGCCTTAAAAGACGAAGCCTCGTCATCCGACGAAATCGTGCCGTACGGTACCGAAGGTAACCCCGGCGGCGATGACCCTTGCTCCTCGCTTTGTGGAATCGCGCAGGTCATGCTTGTGATTCGCGAACGTGGAGTTTTCGCAGAACGTGTCGGTACGTGTCGGGAACGCGCCCCGGCGCACACCGTCGGCCGAGCTCGCGATGCCACGGAAACCTGATGAGCCTTTTCTCCAGAAACCCACATGCCTCGCGCTCGCCGCGCCGCACCCCCCCACGTTGTCGCCGCCGGCACCACCAGCGCCCGCGACATCGCCCCCGCGCGCGAGCGACCACCCTACCACGTCGCCGCCAAACCGCGCGATCGGCTCTGCCCGCGAAACCTGGGTATGGCCGACCGTGGACGACCGATGGCCGATGGCCGGCGACAGAAAACCTCCAACTGTCTGAAAAGGTGGTTAAGGTGCCCCTTCAGTTTGATTTGCTGGCCGTTTCCGGGAAATAAAATACAACTGGTCGACGACGCCGCGCGACGAGCGTAAGCGCTACTCGGAAAGACGGAAGCCACGGAAGCCACACGATGCACGTCAACTCCTCCCCAGGTCTCAAAGGTCTCTTTGTTTTTATCGTGCCGTATTATTAACAAGCCAGGAAAAGTATTCCTCACATTCCTCATATTCCCGCGTGTATCCGCCGCCGCATCGCCGCGGTTTTTTTCTGAAACGTCTCCAGGTACTCGAAAAAGTTCGCTTCCTTCGCTTTGGCGTCTCGGCTTTCAAATTGCGGCTGTTTGTTTGAGTTTGACCGGTCGTCCGGTCGGTGAATCTGACGTTGATACGCCGGTTTCTGTGGTGACCTACCTGTGGAAACGCGTGACCCGAATCCGGGGGTGCCCAACGCGGCTGAAAAATATCCAACATCGGTCCCGGATTTCTGTAGATTACGAATCTGTCCGCCCGCGCGCTCCGCTTGTCGCCGTTCGAAATCGTTGATCAAATTGTCAAGCTCGCGTCGGTGCGAGTCCCGCATTTCTTTGACCTCTAATTGCTTCAAATCCCTCATCGCAAGCGCGGCGAGTCTTATTTCGATTAGCTCAGCGGTTACTTTTTCCAATCTGTTTTCCGTACGACGCAACCGCCACCGAAGCTCCTTCGTCATCTCTCGGCTCGCCCCCAGTTCCGCTCTGACGTCCTCAATTGGCGCGCTGGCCATGTTTTTGAAATCAGTCCCATCATCGATGCCGTCGCCACTAATGAACGCGCGCATTTCACGAGACAAATCGTCTGAAGTTGGGTGGTATGACTTGTTAGTCTCGTCGTTTTCGGTTCCGTCGTTACCAAACCCAATCTCGTTTCCAAAAGCGTCCCCGTCGCGAAACTCCTTTGGCGCGCCCGCGACTTCCGCGCGGCGTAGCAAATCCCGAAGCGCTTGCTCAGCACCCGGCGGTGTTTGATCAACCGGAGTGTCAGCACCGAAGCTGAGCTTTTTCTTGTTTTTTGGAGTGGAGTTACTAGGGTCTCCGCTCGTGACTGTGTCGTGGTCTCCGCGTGTCCCTCCGCGTCCGCTTCTTAAAATACACGTTTTTTCGTGCGGAAGCAAGTTCCGTAGAGGCCCGTCGTCCGGGGCTTTGTCGAACGGAGGGTTCGTGACGCCTCGTTTTAAGTTGTACAACAGTAATCGCGCATACGCGTTCCTTAGTTTTCGCCAAGTGTCGTTGTGCACGGGTTCGTGCAGTTTACGGACCCACTTCTCCACTCGGATCGTGGGTGCTCTTGCTAACAACGAAAGCCGGTTGGTGATGTCGTGAACGAATTTGGCAAAATGCGCGTCCAAGCCGGTGACGGCGTTAAACTCTGGGCTGTTCATCACGGACCGGACAGGACTACTCGTTTCGTTCGTGAACCTCGGCGATGCCGGTTTCGGAAGCGGGCTTCGTAACCGCGTCTCCACGCCGCGGGAGAAGCTCATCGTACGCGCGCGCCGGGGGAACTGCGGGAAATTTGCATTTGTCTGGGAACTCGAGAAAATCGCACTTTCTGGCGAGTCCGAAATCGCCTCGTCACCATCTCCGCGCATCAGTACCGCGACGCGCCTGGTTCACGACAGTCGGCGCATGCCGTACGTACGCGACGGCGCGGTAGTTACCCGGCGCACGCCGTGGAGGTTAAGCATCGTGACTGATGTTTTCTGGACCGTGGTGAACCTAGTAGCCGCGTTGTACGTCCCCAGATCTGAAGCTAAACTCTTCTCGGTTCGTTCGCGCGGCCAAAGGTTTTGTCACTGATTGTCTGTCACTCGATGCTCACTAATTGTCCCTACTCGAGCCGTAGTGCTTGTCACTACTTGATGTGTGCAAGGCATATGGTCCCCCGAACTCCCAGGTACTTTCTTTCTCCATCGATTCTCACCTCCCCCCTCCCCCCTCCCCTCTCTCGTTAAACAAACAGTTTCCAGTCCATGCTCGATCCCGAGTACGCGGAGTCATACGGGTCGAAGCAATCACAAAAGCGAAGGGGCGGGTTCGGGGGGAGTGGAGGCGGAGGGCTTGGGGGTCCAGGAAGCGGTGGAGGCGGGACTGGATCCGGTGGAGGCCGACCCGGCGGTAACGTTCACGGCGCGTCGCGAATCCGAGGGTTGGACCACAGCGCGCCGCAAATGGGAGGCTGAGGCAGGTAAGCGTCCGGATAAATGCCACACCGTGTGACTGTACATACATAGTCAGTCACGCTAGGCACCGGGCGCGCAGTCTGAAAAATAATCGCAAAGGCGGTTCAGATGAATGAATACCCGCCGCGAATCATCCGCGCTTCGTCGAGAAAAGAAATCCAATGACGCGCTTTCCCGCAACCTCGGGTACTCGAGTGGGAAGCGCCGATAAATATTTCAAGAACGCACCACAGTCGGAATCGACACCGAGTTCTGGTTTTCCTAAGCGTAGTGTCTTACCACTTTGGACCACCAAAACTCGATGCGATGACTGGCTGTCGCCCCGTACGACGCGAGTGTACAACATGTTTAGACGATTGAAACAAAAGACAATCGAAACTTCTTCCGTGAAATATTGTTATTTTTTCCGTTTCTTCTCCCTCTTCTCCCCCCCCTCTTTTTCCTTACCTTCCATACCACGCTTCTTCCCACTCTTCTCCTTTTTCTCCTTCTTCGGCTTCTTCTCCTTCTTCTCCTTCTTCTCGCTTTTCGGGATCTTCGGCTGCTTCTTCGGTTTTTCAAACGAGCCCGGCGCCTCGGGGTTAAACGCACCCGCGTCGTCGCCGGCGCCGTCACCGCCAATCCCGCCGAAAAGAAACTCCTCGCTCCCCGTCCCGTCTTCGGCTAGGCTTCCTATTAAGTGCACCACGTCGTCGTACTCGCTGATCTTTTTCACGTTGAACGTAACCACGGTGCCGAAGCCGATCCGGTGCCCGCCACCGTCACTGGCGCTTTCCCAGCACCCCCCCTGCGACGTTACGTTTTTCTCGTCAACCGGGTTGTGCTGGAAATCTATTGGCAAATCGATCGCCGCGATTGAAACGTTGAATGTTTCCATGACCAGCAGGCCCACGAAATCCACGCCGATTTTGTTTACTCTGCCGGTGAGTGTTTTGCCCACCTTAGGTTTGAACACCTTCACGGAAGCGGTGACATACACGTCCACGTAACCGGCCATGTGTACTATCCGCGCGGTTTGGTTTTGCTCGATTTGCGGGTTGGAGTAGGAAACTAGCACACCGCCTAGTTGGTCGTGGTGCCGCATCGTCATGCCGTCCAGGAGGGACACCGCGCCTTGTAAACAAGTGGTCGCATCCGCGCACGCGCTGGGGTGCAGACTCAGTTTGAACCTCGCCGTGGTGTGCACCACCGCGTTCGTGGCAGGCCGGCGGGTCGGCGCGACGAGGGCGGCGGCCATTTGTGAAGGGCGGCGGCGGCGGATTCGACGACGATGTCTTTGCGGTTACGCAATCCAACACGCGGTGCGTTTCGAGGATACCACGATTCACGAACCACCCGTTTTGCGTCCAGCTCCGGGGCGTCGTGTGTAAGCAAAGGCCGTCAAGAACCAGCCGCCCCTGCCAGCCGGACCGCAACACCACCGCGTGTCTCCGAGTGGAGGGAGCGCAGCCGACTTTCTGTTGGCGTGTTTTTTTCCACCTATTTTCTGCCGCAAACCGGTTTCTTGGAACTTTCGCGCGCTCCGCCCGAGACTCGCCACTCGCCTCTGCGCCCCGGTGCGTCTGAAGCGCCGTACTTCGTGAGTGTCGGGTAGACACTTTCGAAAGCGCTTTGGAAACGGTTGACGGGGGTTAACCAGGGTGGGGTTTCCGCACGCGATGTTCGAGCCGTGCCTGCAAGGCCGAGAGCTTTGTCATTCCTGTGACTTGTGCGGCGATTTGCCAATTGTCGGGGTGCGGTGGTCGTGCGACGTGTGCGACGACTTCGGTGGGTGTTTACCCTTAATTTCTTGACTATTTTTTCCTCGGTGTGGGGTGGCACCGATGCATTGTGCTACTACCGCCACGACGAAACCGCCGGAATCGAGTGGGAACCAGGCGCGCGCCCCACCCCACGCCGTCCCGGGACGACGATCCGACGCGTTTTCGTCTCCCGTTTGGAGGCTCAAAACTGACGGCCTTTCAAATTTCCCCATCCCTTTGCAGACGTGTGCGAGAACTGCCACCGCACGTCCATGGCCATGCACACGCGCGGCCAGACGCACGCGGGGCCGCACGCGCCGGGGCACGCCACCACGACGCACCCGGCACCCAAGGATGACGGCTCGCCGCTGCATTCTGGAAAACTGAGCGACGTGGCGGCGAGCGCGGTGCGGCGGTGGTTTCTCGACGCGGTGCGTGTTGCTGTGTTGCATTTCCCAAATCAAGACACACGGTTTACCGCGCCTCTCGTACTGTTTACCGCGCCTGACCGAGCTCCACGGCCGTCGTTGAACGGAAGCGCACTACTAGTAACTTTTACCAGTACAGATCTCGCGGCTGTTGCAAATACATCACAAACGCGCTGTTTTACCTCTAACGCGCCTGTGACTGTTCAGACCGATTACCCTGACTGTTGACCAGGCCATCGTCCAATACACGCCCATTACACAACACCACCCGTCGCCCACCTCGAAACTGAACTTTTTCTTCCCAACCGCAACAGCTGCGCAACGCGAAAAACGGCGACGCCGCCGCCGCCGCTTTGCTTGCGGAGATGCTACGGTACGCGTTTCTGGCTTTCCCAAATCCCAAGACTGATCGGCCCGATTACGGGTGACTGTTTGCTCATACACATTACGAAGACTGACCTTTTTCGTTCGCACTCAGAACCGGGTACGGGTGCGCGATCGACGCGGCGGAGGCGAAGTACTGGAAAAGCGTGGCGAAAAACGGGGGGGCGCGTAGGGTGGAGGGGGTGTATGATGAGTTGCCGTGACGACACGTGAGTTTATTGGAGTTTGATGGAGTTGAGTATGATATATCGTCTCGTTTCGAGTCAAAACAGATTGCGGCTGTGTTCGTTCCCCACCGTTACTACTCGTCTCGCGCCGCTTGATCGGCAGTCGTCGCGCCTTCAGTTTCGGTAGTACCAGCACCCCCCCCAGCAGCAGGAGCCCCGCCCCGGTTGGACCCCGGTGGTTCCTTGGAAAAGAACTCCGTGACCTGCCGCGCGCCGGTTGGCGCGACAGGCGGCCCGCCCTGCGCGCCGTCCTCGTCGTCGCCGTCGCCGTCGTCGTTTTCCTTGTCCCGCGCGCCGCTCGCGACCGGACGCATGGCCCAGACTGTTTTTAAAAGGAACCGGGGGTATGCGTGGTTAGTCCAGTGGTGGTGTTAGTGTTTGTTGTTGCGAGGTGGTTAGTACGTGGTACTCGTGTCTCTGTGGTGGTCGGTTCGAAGCTGCCGTGGTAGGAGGGAGGGAGGTCGTCGGGGTAAATGCCCGTACGTACCGTGGTCGTGCAGGAACTCCAACCGCGGTTTCCGCAGCACGTGGTGCTCCACGTCCGAGTGCTTCACGGTTTTGCGTTTTGCGACTTTCATGGTTTGAAACGCGCCAGTGACCAGGCTCTCCACGAACAACTCCGTGGCCCGCGACACTAAGCGCACCGCGTCAACCGCGGTGTTCTTCACTTCCTTGTCAAGCCGCATGATGCGCTTGACTCTGGCCAAGGGCAGGGAAAGATCAACGTCGCCGTCGTTGTCATTGCCCTCGTTGCCTTCGTCGATTTCGCCCGAAGCAACCTTCGCGGCGTATTCCTTTTCGTGTTCCTCGTTTATCGTGTTCGCCTTGGTTTTGAACGCGTCCTTCTCCTCGTCACTCATTGCTTTCCACTTCTCCCCGACCCGTTTCGCGATATCACCCATCCCGGGCTTCGGGTCGCCAAGCACGACAAGCTCCTGTTTCGCGGTTTCGCGCATCTCGCCCGCGAAAACCAGGTACGCGGCGATCTTCTTAGGACCCATGGCGCGGTGGTTTTCGGGAAGGCCAGGAACTACGGTCGGCGGCGTGGGGCCGTGTCGAGTCGGGAAAGACAACCCGGGCACGCCGGTACAACTCGGTGCGACGCGGACTGGGGCGGTGACACTGGAGTGCCCAGATCGCCATTTTAAAAAAAGGTTTGAGTGCCCAGTCGGACGGGCAAATAGGGGGGTGAAGTGCGACTGCAGTGTCTGGGTGGCACCGCAGGGTCAAGTTGTTTCAAAGCTAATCTGAAACCGACACTGCCAGACTGACTGGGTGAGGCGTCGAGGTGCCGAGCGCCGAGAAGGATGGTGGAAACCGCCGCTTGCTTCGGCAACCGTGTTGTCGGCGGTGGTGTGTCGTGGTCACAAAGCGGCGCACAGAAGGTTACCGGAACGCGAGTCCTCGCCGCGTGTCGATACGCGACGATGCGCGGTGACGAAGCGCTTTCGATGCAGAGTGATACCCAAACGGAGAAAGGGAACGGCGCGGAAGGGACGTGGTCACACACGAACGGGACGAACGTGAAGGCGTTCGTTGCGAACGACGACGTGTCATCTTCTTCCAATGGCTCGTCAAAAACGCGCTGGTCCGACGAAACCCGGTCGCTGTTAAGCCTGTCCCTCCCAATCATCGCGAGCAACTTGCTAATGGTCGCCATGCAGATGACGGACTTGGGGTTCATCGGACGGATAGGCAAGGAACAGCTCGCCGCAGCGGCGCTTGGGAACACGGTTTTTTTCCTCGTGCACTACCCGATGATAGGCGCGATGACCGCGGTTGACACTTTACTGGCCACCGCGCACGGCGCGCGGTTACCGGGGGCGTTTGGGGAGTACACGCAAGTTGGGATGGTGTTCATTACGATTGCGTGTGTACCTGTTGGGTTGACTATGCTTTTCGTGGAACCCATATTGGTTGCGATAAACCAGGATGCTTTTCTAGCACATCTCGCGGGGCGCTTCTGCCAACACCTAACCTGGGGTTTGTTCCCGTACTACTGGGTGCAAATTTTAACGAAATACCTGCAAGCGCAGCACGTGCTGCTACCGCCGGTGTACGTAGGTGTAGTCGCCAACGGTATGAACGTTTTCCTGAACTGGCTTTTGATTTTTAACCGAGGGTGGGGGTTCGACGGCGCGCCCGTCGCGACCGGGCTGTGCCGCTGGTTCCAGCTGGTTTTGCTGTACGGGTATTTGTGTTTCAGTAAACGAGAAATTGAACGACCAACAAGGCCTCGCAACGGGGGGTTCTTTTTACTTAATTGGAAGGGGGGGGGTACGACGACGACGGGAGGTACTACCGGGGGTACCGCCGGGTTCAAGCCCATACTCGCGCGACTGAAAGCGCTGTCGCCGACGTTTCTTAAACTAGCCGGACCCGGCGCGGCGATGATGGCGATCGAGGCGTGGGCGTTTGAGGTCACCACGTTGCTTGCCGGTTACCTGGGAACCGTGGCGCTTGATGCGCACTTAACGATGCTGCAGCTCGCGACGCTGGCTTTCCTGTCCCTGCCGTTCGCGGTGGCGATCGCGTCTACGATTCGAGTTGGCAACTTGCTCGGCGCCGGCGACGCGGCGGGCGCGGCTGACGCCAGTAAAGTTACGTTCGCGATTTGTTTCGCCTTTACCGGGATTTGCGCGCTACTGTTTTCGTTGCTCCGAAACGTTTTGGGGTACGTATTCACCAATGACAAGGAAGTGGTGCATGCGGTGGCGAAGATAGCCCCCATAGCGGCGTTGTTTCAACTCGCGGACGGAGGCCAAGCTGCCGCCGGTGGGGTTTTCCGGGGCATGGGACGGCAAACAACCGTCGCGGTGCGCAACTTTTTCGGGTTCTGGGTGTTCGGCATGCCGGTGGGCGCGGTGTTGACCTTCGCGGTTGGCGGTACGGCCTTGCGCGTTTCCCAAATCCAGGCACGCTGTTTTATCTCTCAGCTGGTGACTGTTGTCCATACATCGCGATATACAAGACGTTAACCACTTTCTTTTATTGGTATCAGGCTATGGCGTCTCTGGGCTGTGGTGGGGCCTCACCGTGGGGCTCACTGCGGTGTTGGTCGTGTCCTTGGTGCAGTTGGTGTACGTGGATTGGGAAAAAGAAGTGACCAACGCGAGTCACCGGGTTTCCGAAGACGAAAACGCGCGCGACGCGCTGCGCCGAGTCTCATTGGAATGGCCGGTCGGGGCGGATACCAACACGGTGCCGAGGGTTTAGGGTTTGGGTTTAGGGTCTAAGAATTGGAGAACACGCCATAGAGCGTCATTGTATAGATAGGTAGCAGTTAACATTGATAGGTACGTAGCGGTTTAGAACATGGCGCATATCTTCTTTCGGTATTTTCTCGCGTCCTTTTATTTACGGCTGCGCGCGTTTTCGTCGCGCGCTTCTATTCCGCAGGACACCCCTTCTCATCATCAACCATCACATCAACACCTCTTCGGGGGCAAACCGTTTCCCCGTAACACGAACCTCTGGTATT
>Ga0209830_10000214_pt1 | contig 68013 bp, 53 predicted proteins | sample ArcticOcean_MG_C_12_FD_187439 | JGI IMG/M metagenome (GOLD analysis project Ga0209830, IMG submission 187439) | Marine microbial communities from western Arctic Ocean - ArcticOcean_MG_CB8_130 (SPAdes) (version 2) | ecosystem: Environmental > Aquatic > Marine > Oceanic | place: Arctic Ocean...
CATCGCTTTCTTCGGAATCACCTGAATCATCATCAGCATCTTCTTCGACTTCTTCCTCAGTATCCTCGGAATCGTCAGAATCCTCATCATGATTCTCTTCTTCTTCGACTTCTTCCTCAGCCACTTCAACATCTTCTTTTCCGCTTACAGAAGGAGTGTATTCGCCTCCAGTAACAGATTGTTCTAATTCCATTAAGTCTATTTCCCCATTACCATCAATGTCAATTTCCTCAATCAGTCTTTCGACTTGAGATGGAGGTAGATCTGCTAAATTTAAGTTCAGCAGGCCTTGTCTTAACTCTTCAGAATCAATCATTCCATCGCCATTAGTGTCAAACTTCTGAAATAATGCGGCTATGCTTAAACCGGTGTTGGATAGCCAATTTCGCAGTACATCAACTATATCATCTGCAACGAAAGCAACGCCACAGTTACTACAACTGGTTGATTCAAGAGGGACTAAAGTTTCGCAAGCGCCACACTCTCCGAGGGCATCTTCTGAGATACCAGAAAATTTGATTTTACATTCTGGACATTCGCTAGAATTACTTGGAATTACCGCACGGCAATTTCCACATTCAGCCATTGAGATTTCATCATTATCTGTCTCACTCATTGGCACACCTATATATGCCAAACAAACAATAGATATAATGCTTGATGGAGTTTACGGTGACACATAGTAAATAGAGCGGTTCCTTCATAGTATCATTTAAGGGAGGCTGACCGATGGAACAAGGACGACTATATACAGCAGAATTATCAGATAATACTGTCTTATATCCTTGGCTAGACAAGCAATTAGAAGTCTCTCAACAACAAGTGTTATTGTTCAGCCGTCAACCTCACAAGCGATTGTTAGAGTACATCGATTTGGCTAAGGTTGAATCATATTGGTTATCCGAACGCATCACCGCAGGTGCGATTTCCCCTAGCCTTGAAAAAATCGCTCACATCATTACTTCCAAATTACCAAATGATCACGGACTAATAATCGTAGAAGGACTTGAGTGGCTAGTGTCTTTACACGGCGAGGATGCAGTGTTGGCATTTATTCGGCGAATTAGAGATGAAACATACAAAAGTTCTTGGAAAATAATATTTCCAATAAATTGTTTAGTATTTGATTCGGTCTGGCTAGCGCGGTTGAGGAGAGAAGCCCCGGACACCGATATTTTCTCATCAACACAGGATGACCAGATTGAGGTAAATGAAGAAGGAATCGTTAAGCAAAATGACTCCAGTGAGGCAATAAAGATTCATAATTTTCAGCAAATGCCTGGTGAGGACATTGAATTAGATACTAGAGAAGATGGCTCTCCTAAGTTGGTAATGCTGACTAGATTACCTCGTAATGGATTTAGTAATTCCATCCTCACTAGGCGTATTTTGCAATGGAGAAGAATGGGCTTAGATGTTTCGGAGGTTGAGCCAGCACTCAAGATTATGGATGACAAGGTGGCTCATCAATTATACTCATCTGTTGAGGAAAAGGTTAGAAGAGCTGTTGAATTAGAAAACCACTTAGAAGCAAGATCTGATAATATTTCTGCTACTGAAATGGCTACTGCTAGATTCAGAATTAGGCAATTGACCGGCCTAGATGAAATAGAGAACTGGTTACTTTCACTGTGATTACCGAGGTAGTCTGCCGCATTCTGCTTCAATTCTAGCAAGCCAACCACCTTGCCATAACTGATTAGCTATCTTCTTCAATTCTTTGCTGGTACTTCTATCACCATCAAGTGGTGGTGAAATTACTCTAACTCTTTGCTTCAATGAGCGAACATGTGCAGCCGGTTGTAGTTGTTCGAACTCCAATGCTTCACAAGCAACAAATAATTCACATGCTAGAACTTCCGCTAATCTCTCTGTAGCCACCAAAAGATTCCAACAAGCAGTAGCTCCCATACTAACATGGTCTTCTTGTCCTGCTGAAGTGCTAGTAGAGAATGCTGAACGAGGCATTGCATGGCCATGTAATTCAGCCAAAGATGCACCCGCAACATATTGAACTATCATTAAGCCTGATTCTAGGCCTGAATTCTTTGCTAAAAACGCTGGTAGATTACTTCTTGCTGGGTCGAGGATTTGGTCAATCCTCCGCTCACTAATAGATCCCAATTCAAAAAGTGCATGGGCCATAGAATCGGCGCATAATGCCAGAACTTCACCATGGAAATTACCCTGTGAAATGACTTCGTGTGGTCCTGGATTTGAAGGTTCAGGAAATACTAATGGATTATCAGTTGCACTATTCAATTCTATATCCAACGTTTGTTGCAGTTGCATAAATCTCTGCAAAACAGCACCATGGACTTGAGGAGCACATCTAAAGGAATAAGCATCTTGAACTTGGTCGCAATGTGCATGAGAGTGGAGTATTGGTGAATCTTTCATTATTGTTCGCATACGCGCTGCAGTTGTTAATTGACCAATATGAGGTCGAGCCAGGTGAACTTTTTCATCAGCAGGCCTTATGCTTCCCTTCCTCGCTTCTAATGAACAACACATGATGATGTCAGCGAGAGGTAATAATTGGCTAAGTCTTTGTTCAGCAGCAACTAATAGAGATAGCATTTGACTAGTACCGTTGATTAGAGATAATCCATCCTTGGCCCTCAATTGGACGCCGATTAAACCATTTTCGATCAAGGCATCTCTAGTAGGGCCAACGCCCGTTTCTGTTAGGACCTCCCCTTCCCCAATTAGTGAAAGTGCCATATGAGATAATGGAGCTAAATCTCCACTGGCTCCCAAACTACCGATTCGTGGTATCGCTGGACAAATATCGTTATTGATGAAGGCGATCAGTTGATTCACAACATCGGGATGTACTCCGGAGCATCCCTTTGCAAGAGAATTAGCCCTTGTGACCATCATAGCCCTAACCAATTCTTTTGGCATGAACTCTCCCAATCCAGTTGCATGTGAGCGGATAAGGTTCGTTTGTAAGTCTGCCAAATCTTCAACAGATATCCTTTCCTTGACCAATGCGCCGAATCCAGTATTGATGCCGTATACCGTTTCTCCTCTCTCCAGTATTCCATCGATAACAGATCTTGCGGCATTAATTTTAACCCATGAATCTTGAGGAATGGCAACTGATGCCTTTCCTTCAGCAACCATTTGAACTTCCGAAGAAGACAGCGTTTCCCCGTCGAGATAGATTGTATTGTTTTCCTGCATATTAGCACCACATCAGATTGAGTTAATTATATCGTCATCAACAATATTTGGTAAAGTCACTTTTAAATCCGGTTGTGCTTGCATAGCTCTTTTTGCAGCAAAAATCGCACCATCATTACGAGCCCAAGCCCTTCTCGCAACTCCGTTATTGACATCCCAGTGTAGCATTGATTGTAATCGGTTTTCAGAATCATCACTACCATCTAGCATCAAGCCGAATCCACCGTTGACAACTTCACCCCAGCCAACGCCTCCGCCATTGTGCAAACTTACCCATGTTGCACCCCTGAAGGAATCACCTACGAAGTTTTGAACTGCCATATCTGCGGTAAACATTGAACCATCAGAAATATTTGCGGTTTCACGGTATGGGGAATCGGTTCCAGATACATCGTGATGGTCTCTACCCAATACGATTGGTCCTGAGATTCGGCCTGATGAGATCGCCTTATTCATTGCTGAGGCAATTCTTCTCCTTCCTTCATCATCTGCATAGAGGATACGTGCTTGAGAGCCTACGACCATATTATTTGACTCGGCTTGTTCAATCCAGCGAATATTATCTCTCATTTGTTGTTGGATTTCTATCGGAGATTCTAGTATCAGTTCAGAAAGTACTTCACAGGCAATAGCATCAGATTCCGCTAAATCTTGTGGACTTCCTGAGCAGCAAACCCATCTATATGGTCCAAATCCATAATCAAAGCACATAGGGCCCATTATATCTTCAACGTATGATGGATATCTAAAACTGCCATCAGCCTTCATCACATCTGCGCCTGCTCGGCTAGCCTCAAGGAGGAATGCATTTCCATAATCCCAAAAGTACATCCCATTCTCTGTCATTTTGTTGATCGCATTAGCATGTCGAATCAAACTATTTTTTACTTCATCAGCAAATTTTTGAGGTTGTTGTGACATCATTAATGATGCAACTTGATAATCAAATCCTACAGGGAAATATCCGCCTTGCCATGGATTGTGGAGTGAAGTCTGGTCGCTTCCTAGATCTACCTTGATATCTCTTTCAGCTAACCTCTCCCACAGAGTAACTATATTTCCAACATATCCGATGGAAATCGCTTCCTTGTTTTGGGCTGCTAGGAGCATTTTGTCAATGGCATCATCAACATCATCAGCAACGACACTTAGCCAACCTTGTTGTTGCCTCTTCCTAGCAGCGTGTGGATTGACTTCAGCGATGATACAAGCGGCTCCTGCTATCACAGCAGCCTTTGCTTGAGCCCCTGACATACCGCCTAAGCCGGAGGTCACGAAAGAAATCCCCTCTAAGCCTTCATCGCCAGAAATTCCTAATTTGGCTCTTGCAGCATTTAGTAAAGTAATCGTAGTTCCGTGAACTATTCCTTGTGGCCCAATATACATGTAAGAGCCAGCAGTCATTTGTCCATATTGACTAACACCTAAGGCGTTCATCTTTTCATAATCCTCAGGAGATGAATGATTTGGTATTACCATGCCGTTGGTTACTATTGCCCTTGGAGCGCTTGGGCTTGAAGGAAATAATCCAAGCGGATGGCCTGAATACATTACCAGTGTTTGATGGTCGGACATTTGAGATAAATATTTCATCACTATTCGGTATTGTGCCCAATTTTGGAAAACTGCACCATTGCCCCCGTAAGTAATCAATTCATGAGGGAATTGAGCAACCATAGGATCTAAATTATTTTGAATCATTAGCATTATTGCGGCTGCTTGCTTGCATTTCGCCGGATAATAGTCTATTGGATAGGCCCGCATTTCATATTCTGTGGGCCTATATCTCCACATTATGACTCTGCCAAAAGTATTCAACTCTTGACTGAACTCTTTCGCCAGAGTCGCATGTAAATGACTTGGAAAATATCTCAATGCATTTTTAATTGCCAATTTCTTCTCTTGTTGAGACAATATTTGCCGCCTTGCGGGAGCATGGTCTACGCCATCATCCCATTGAGGCATTTCTGGCAACTCATCGGGAATGCCAGAGACTAGGCAAGCGGCAAGGATGGAGGCCACTTCTTCCGACATAACACAGGGTTATCTCAGCCTGTCTTTGAGCATTACCATCTATGCCGCTGTTATGCTTTTTGAATTGCCAGGATTCCATAATGTGAACATTATTCCAGTTATCATCATCAGTGAACCGAAGTATAGAATTCCATCTTGGATTCCAAGATTATAATTTTCTACCAAATATCCAGCGATTGAAGTCGAAATTGAAAATGCAATAGACATGAATAACATATCGATAGAGAATACTCTACCTCTCATTTCATCCTCTACCCAGCGTTGAGTTAGAATCGTTGAAAGAACCCAATTAGCCCCGCTAGCAGCATGGGCAATAAGGATAAGAATCACTGTCAATACTAGACTGGTATGCAAAGTTAGTGAAACCAATACGTAAAAAGCCCCACTTATGAAGACTAATTTACCGATCAATCCCGGCCATTTAGATTCATCTTTCAATACATGTCTAGCAATTATAGGTCCAAGTCCAGTTCCTACACCCCTTGCGAAAAAGAATATGCCGAACCCCATAGCAGCGCCATATCCATCGGTTTCTGAACCCAATAATACCAAGAAGACTCCTGCCAATGCTCCACCAGCAACATTCCAGGAGGTTTTCGCAAAAATAATTCTCAACAAGCGAGACTCAGTATAAACTCTTAGCCAACCGCGTTTTATATTTGAAAAGGCAGTTTTGAAAAATGGTGTTTTCATTTCTTCCTCTACATGTTGTTGTATTTTTACTGGAATCAATAGAATGGTGGCGACTGCAAATGTCACTGAATCGATAATAAAGGCTGCATCTGCACCCCAAGTGGATACCACAACCCCGCCCAATAATGCACCGATGCACAATGCTGTAGACCATGAGGCGGCATCAAGAGCATTGGCTGTAGCCAAATCCTCTGCACTGACAACATTGGGTATTGCAGCCCTTTCAGCGGTCATATATGTACCATGTAATAACATCATTAATCCAGATAATGCGATCATCCATGGTATGTCGGATGCACTATCGACCAGAAGGAAACCAAGGGCCAAAAATATCTGAACAAAATTCGCAACTACCATTATTAATTTACGGCTATATCTATCGGCTAGTAACCCGATAAACGGTTGCATTAAGGCAAAAGAAGCCATTCTTACAGTGAAAAGGAATCCGAGTAAAAATTCTGAACCAGTGTATTCAAGAATTAAGAAGAATAGTGCTATTGTGTTGAACCATTCCCCTAACATTGAAATTACCGAGGCAAGCCACAGGCTACGGAAATTCCGATTTGAACGAAGTAATTGTAAATATCCAATATCGCTCACAATCACTCCTCCTCTTGTGAGGAGTGACTCTCATGCAATGATACTACCACCCATTTCGAAGTTGGCGTATTAGAGATGTCCGCTGTCGATTCGAGGGGCACGAGGCAATTGGCTTCAGGGAAGTAAGTGGCGATATTACCACTTGGGATATCATAAGGAATAACAATCCACTGCTCTGCCTTTCTCGTTTGACCCTTAAAATGAGATACTATGTCAACGATAGTTCTTGTTTTCCAGCCTCTTTCTATCATGTCGTTGGCATTCATCATCACCACTCTTCTATTGCCATGTATCCCTCTGTACCTGTCATGTAGATCGTAAATAGTGGTGTTATATTGGTCGTGACTTCTAATTGTCATCATTACATATTTATCATCATCAATAGATACATCAGGCAACTTATTGGTAGTGAAATGTGCCTTTCCGTTATCTGTAGCAAATGATTGGCTATCCCTTGGTGGATTAGGTAGTGAGAATCCATTTGGATTACGGATTCTAAGGTTATAATCTTCGAAACCATCCAGTGACTTTTCCATCAAATTTCTAATATGGTCATAATTGTCAGTCAGTTGTAGCCAATTCAAATGTTTGTTACCAAGTGTGGCATTAGCCATTTGCGCAACAATCCATGGCTCGCTACGTAGGTGGGTGCTAGCAGGACGGAAACCGCCTCTAGAACTATGCACTATGCTCATCGAGTTTTCAACGGAAACAAATTGTTCGCCTTCTTTAGTAATATCAAGTTCAGTGCGACCAAGACAAGGAAGAATGAGCGCTTCCTTGCCAGTGATACAATGAGCGCGATTGAGTTTGGTAGATACTTGAATTGTAAGATCGACTTTTTGCAATCCTTCAGCAGTAGCTTCTGTATCTGGGCTAGCGGAGATGAAATTGCCACCTAAACAGAAAAAGACGCCGATTTGACCCTTTCTCATAGCCTTGATTGCGTGAACGACATCGTGTCCATGGTGTTTAGGCATTTCAAAGCCCAATCCCTGTTCTAATTTTTCTAAGAATGATTCAGAAGGAGCCTCCCAAATACCCACGGTTCTATCGCCTTGCACATTTGAGTGGCCTCTAACAGGGCAAAATCCAGCGCCTTCTCTGCCGACATGACCACCCATTAACAAGAGATTAACAACTTCTTGGATTACTGTAACGCCATTACGGTGCTGGGTCAAACCCATTGCCCAGCAAGCAATAGTGGCATCAGAATCTGCACACATTTCTCCTGCTTGTTCTATTTGTTGCCTAGAGAGTCCGCTATCTGTGCAAATGACTTCCCACGGTGTATCCAATGCCGATTGGAGCATCGATTGGTAGCCATCAGTTTTTGAATCGATGAATGATTTATCGAGGCCGCCCTTTTGATGATGGATTTTTATCAAGCCCTTGACCAAAGCAGCATCTCCTCCAATTTTCACTTGAAGGTGGACATCGGCTAGTGTTGTAGATTTTAGATTAGCAGTCATGTAGTCCTGTGGATGTTTAAAACGATTCAAACCTGATTCTGGAAGTGGATTGACATGAATTATTTTTGCACCCAAATTCTTTGCATCTCTTAATGCAGTCAGCATACGAGGGTGGTTGGTACCTGGATTCTGGCCAATTACTAGTATCAAATCTGCTTTGTTGAAATCTTCAAGAGTAACAGTTCCTTTACCAATTCCAATTGTAGCACCCAATCCTTTGCCACTTGATTCATGGCACATGTTTGAGCAATCAGGTAAATTATTTGTTCCAAAAGCACGTACGAATGCCTGATATAAGAATGCGGCTTCATTACTGGTTCTTCCAGATGTGTAAAATGCTGCATCATCAGGTGATTGCAAAGAATTCAATTTGGTTGATATTTTTTCGAAAGCATCCTCCCAACTTATTTCCGTATAGTGGGAGGAGTCCTTTGCAAGGTACATTGGGTTGGTAATTCTGCCTTGCTTATTTAGCCAATAATCACTTTGTTCGGATAGGTGCTGTACTGAATGTTTGTTGAAAAATTCAGGGGTAACACGGGCCTTTGTTCCTTCATCAGCAATTGCCTTAGCGCCATTTTCACAGAATTCAAATGTGGTCCGGTGCTCTGGATCTGGCCAAGCACAACCAGGGCAATCAAATCCCTTCTGTTGATTGACCATCATCAAACTTTTAACGGTTTTAGCGACACCCATTCTTGTAATTCCATGCTTCATGGAAGACAAAGCTGCCGGAATACCAGCAGCGGTAGTCTTGATTTTTGATAACTTTAATTTATTGTTATCAGGGGGGGTGAGTGCAGTTACCTTTTCACGCATTTCCCTCACCCGTAATTTGCCACGCTGGGGCTTTGCTTCTCAATGCTTTGTTCAATTGAGGCGGCTTGAGGGTCCAATCACTACCCCTTTGTCACTGCGGACAAAGGAAAAGAGTGTGATATTAGATTGCCGTGCAGCTTCGATTGCAAGAGTTGAAGATGCGCCAATACTAGCGATAAGTGGGCAATTCATTCTGGCTGATTTAGCAACGATATCCCAGCCACAACGCCCAGAAAGTAGTAACCCATGCTCATTGAGTTCTAATCCATTTGTTTGAGCGAAACCAAATAATTTGTCTACCGCGTTATGCCGTCCAATATCCTCTCTGATGGCGACTAAATTACCGCCGCTATCAATCAATCCTGCTGCATGAACTCCCCCCGTCATAGAAAAACCGATTTGGAGTTCTCTCATCGCCTCGAAAGCAATGTTTATTGCCGTTGCAGAAAAACTCGTTGATGTTGATGAAACGAGTGGCACATTAGACATTAAAGCGTCTACTCCGTCTCTGTCACAAGCACCACAGCTGCTAGTAATAATCCTCTGATCAGGTAGTAGATGTTCAATCTTATTAGATGTAATAATATCTACGAAATGAGTCCCAGTATCATCTAATGAAGTGGTGAAACTTTCAATGCTAATCGCTCCGGTTTTAGCTTCAGCAATACAATGACCTATCGCTAAATCTTGTAAATCGGATGGAGTGGCTAATAGGTTTGCAACTGCATCTCCATTAATTCTAATTATCACCAATGCTTCAATAGCCACATGATCATTATCCAAGGTGAAGTCCTCACCATTCCAGCGAGAAACACCTATTTTTCTGTGTAAATCACCCATATTACCACATTCTAATCTGATTCAATTAAAGTTCGATCAATATCAAAGAATTCGAATTGAAGCGCTACTAATTCGGCACTGGACTTTGCAGCAGCATATGCTTCAAGCGGTTCCTTATTCAATTCAAAAAATCTCTCACCCCATCTAAAAGACCCTAATACTCGCCGTGCTTGATCTTCTCTACCGACTAAAAATAGAACAGTTGCTAATGCTTCAGCGGTTGTTAGTTTACTCGGTTTACCCCAATTAACAGGGTTTGCCGCTAATAGCAAGGGTAACATCCGCGGTTGTAATTTAGTCCGTTTCATAACTTGCTCTACACTTTCTTCTATGTGAGCCCAACTACAGTCTAGGCCGACTATAGAACCGCCATTGTTGAGAAGAACTTCATGGTCTTCCGGACCAAAGACCTTACCGCATAATGGCTCTAAAATAAATCCTTTTCTCGGAACGGTGTTGAACCGTTTATGCATTTTTATATCGCCTCTTTTTGAGGCGATAACCACGGTGTTTTTCTTAGGGTCATCTTGGGCCAACCAAATCGCATGGACTGGTATATCTCTCATCGAATCACTCTTCTTTGATGAAATAATCACCGAGCGTTATTCCACGCGATGGGCCATCATCTAAGGCGCGGGTGTCAACGGACTTATGCTCGACCATCAAACTAATACTCAAAATACGTTCGAACTTTCTTATTACGGAGTCTGTAGGTCTTTTTCCTGATTCAGCCGATTTGACGATATTGACGGTTTCAGCCATCCTCTTGCCCAATTGTGATTGATTCCAATTTTTCTGTTTGCGAGCGGTTGAAATACGTAGTGAGAAATCATCGGCGAGATCTTTTTCGGAACGCGTCATAATGCTTTTTCCTCTGGGATGGGTTGCACCAGACCCAGTACTGGCCCCGCCAGTTCTCGGAGCGGAAGAAAATGCACGTGCCAAACCTGGGGCAAGAGGTTTTGGCCCAAGATTTAACTTTTCAATGCAGCGACTACAGGCTGAAACCTCTGTTTTACCGGTTTTTACATGTTTGACTCCGACCTTCATTGCTCCGCATAATTCACAATCTCCCATAATGTCACTCCCGTACAGTCGCCTGTAATTATAATTAATAATCGGAATACTTTGAATCCTTCGGAACAGCCAGTTTCTTATATTGTCAAGCGAGGAGTTCATACGGTGTCGCCTCAACCAGTGATTTGTTCGTATGAGTAGTGAAGTTGAGAGCAGCGCCAAAGCTGTGTCAAAGAGTTCTGATGAAGACCTCAAAAAACTAGAATCTGATTACCGTGTTTTGCAAGAAGAAGCACAATCTCTGATAAATGATAGAGCACACCTTGAGGCAGAGGTTAGAGGTCTTAAGAAGAGGGCAAATACCCTAAATGAAGAAGTAAAATCTATGAAGAAGCCCCCTCTTATCATCGGTACTTTGCAGGATATCCTAGATAGTGATAGAGCGATTGTACGCTCATCCAATGGCACCGTATTTCAGGTCTCATTGAATCAAAGAATTGATCCGGATAAATTACAACCGGGCACTAGAGTCGCCTTGAACCAAGATACTTTAGCGATAATCGAAGTATTACATGATGCTTGGGACCCGATGGTTAGCGGTGCAGAGATGGTCGAGAAGCCTGATGTCACTTATGCCGAGGTTGCTGGTCTAGACGAACAAATTGAAGCGGTAAGAGAGGCGATTGAATTGCCTTTGACCTCACCGGAGTTATTCGCAAAAGTTGGAATTCAAGCACCAAAAGGAATTTTATTGGTTGGTCCACCAGGATGTGGAAAAACATTGATTGCTAAAGCGGTAGCAAACCACACCGATGCGACATTTATTCGTATGGTCGGTAGTGAATTAGCCCAGAAATATATTGGCGAGGGTGGTAGAATGGTTCGAGAATTATTCTCATTAGCAAAAGAAAAGTCTCCTTCGATAATATTTTTGGACGAAATTGATGCAATCGGTGCAAAGCGATTGGATGGTTCTACAAGCGGTGATCGTGAAGTTCAGCGAACATTAATGCAATTACTTGCCGAATTAGATGGTTTTGACTCTTTAGAAAATGTAAAGATAATCGCCGCTACAAACCGTCCAGACATTTTGGATGATGCTTTGCTAAGACCTGGCAGATTTGACCGAGTCGTTGAAATTCCTATGCCTGATGAAAAGGCAAGAAATGCTATTCTTTCATTGCATGTCAAGAAGATGAATACCAAGAGAATTAATGTCCAAAGAATTGTGGAATTAACCGAAGGTTATTCTGGGGCTGAATTGAAGGCGACTTGTGTTGAAGCGGGTATGAATGCAATAAGGGATAAGCGCGATACTGTCACTCAAAACGATATACTCGGCGCTGTAAAGAGAATTAACAGCAAGAGGACCCAGGGTGGCATTTCGGCCACTCCAGAAGGACTCTACAGTTGATTTTTGAAATTAGCCTTTGTCAACGTTCAAAGCCCTAATGCGTTAACCCTCGTTCATGGTAACAACGATTGTTGAGTGCGTACCCAATATTTCTGAAGGAATTGATACTGAAAAAATTGAACTTATAGTTCAGGCAGCCAGAAATATTTCTGGTTGTGCTGTGTTAGGGGTTGAACCTGATGCAGATTATAACAGGACTGTAATTACATTGGCAGGTGAGCCAGGTCCTGTTTCCGCAGGAGCTTTGGAACTAATAAAAGCGGCAATAAATCACATCGATATGAGGGCGCACAAAGGCGAGCATCCACGACTCGGCGCAGTAGATGTTTGTCCCTTTGTTCCACTTCAAGGTATTACTATGGAACAATGTTCAGTATTGGCCAAGGAGTTAGCCATTGAAGTGGCTAAGCAATGTGAAGTTCCAACTTTCACATATGGTTTCGCTGCAACTCATGATGACAGGACCCTCTTATCCTCTCTTAGAAAGGAGCAATACGAGGGCCTCGAAGCACGAATGAGTGGCGGAGAGACTAGTCATGCGGACTCAACAAGGCTACCAGACTTTGGACCTAAACAATGGAATGAAAAATGTGCTAAGTCGGGTGCAATCACAATCGGTTCAAGAAGCATACTAGTTGCATATAATGTAAATGTAGACGAAGCAGATGCTGTTGTTGCCAAAAAAATTGGTTCCTTGGTTAGATCAACTGGCAGATTGCTAAAGCATTCAGATGGGCGGAAGTCAAGAATCCCTGGCATGCTACCAATGGTGCAAGGAATGGGTGTTACTTTGGAAGGCCATGGCATATCTCAAGTATCTATGAATTTGCGAGACGTTACCGCATGTCCAATGCATATTGCCTTCGAAGCCTGTAAGAGCATTGCAGCCGACCATCAAATAGATGTCCCAGGTAGTGAATTAGTAGGTCTTGTTCCACTTTCTGCTATGTTGGACTCTGGGAAATGGTATGCTGCTGAAGGAGTTACTGATGAAAAGGAACTTGTAAATGCTGCAATAGAAGGTTTGGGTCTCTCACAGTTATCACCATTTATTGCTGAGGAGAGAATAATTGAATGGGCTGTAGCAAAGGCGGTGGGACAATGAATTGGATGGATATGTCTCTACGCGATTTCCAAGCCGCTCTCGCATCATCCTCTCCAACACCAGGTGGAGGAACTGCTGCTGCTGTAGCCCTTGGTCAAGCCGCCGCTTTGACATGCATGGTTACAGATTTAACAATCGGTAAGGAAAAATGGCAAGAAGGTTGGCAAATCGCAGAAGATGCGCTAAATGCTGCCATTCCTCTTATGGGTCGCGCTGGACAATTAGCCACTGAAGACAGTGACTCGTTCGATGCGGTCATGGCCTGCTTCAAAATGCCTAAGGCAACACCTGAAGAGATTGAAGCAAGAAGGAATTGTATTCGTCAAAGTACACTCAAGGCGGCAGAAGTCCCCTTTGAAACCGCAACCTTGGCACTTTCATTACTTAGACATCTGCCTGATTTGGCTGAGAAGGGTAATGGCAATGCAGCCTCTGATGTAGGAGTTGCAGCGTTATTAGCAAGTGCTGCTGTAAAAGGCGCATTATACAATGTTGAAATCAATTTATCCTCTATCCCTGAAGATATGGGGACTCACATGAGAACATTATCTCCGGATATTTTAGAAGAGGCTAGAACATTGTCTAGGGACTCAATGAAATCGGTCAATTCACGACTTGGTTTGTGAATCAACGGACTTGCGAACCTGTTGCGATTTCGCCATCTATTGTTACTAGCCTGACTCCATCTTTCCCGTCATCAGCTGCTAGCATCATTCCCTCAGAGTTAACTCCTCTAAGCGGTCTTGGCTTCAAATTTGCAACAAATACCACAGTTTTACCAACCATCTCTTCTGCTTGATAGTATTGCTTTAATCCTGCGCAAATAGTCCTTTCAGTGTCGCTGCCATCATCTATTTTTACAACATATAATCGATCTGCATTAGGGTGGTCTTCAACATTCAATATCTTTCCAACTCTTAGATCAACTTCCATAAATGTTTCAAAATTCAAATATGTTATTCCTTCTGGCGCTTCACTCATTTCCTTCATCTCCTTTTTATTTTTCTTACTAACTTTAACTGCTTGAATTGGTTTATCATCTGACTTTGTTGCTTCTGTTTCAGTCAAAAAGTTCTCACTTTCCAAAATGACATCTAATTCGAGGCGTTCAAACAGCGGAGTTGGCGTTTCCTGATTCCATGTCATTGTGACATCCCAATCTATCGCATCTTCCCATGAGACGAGGCTAACATCGCCTGTTTGTCCTAATGCATTCCATAATTTAGCAGCACTAAATGGTAAGAATGGTTGTGAAGTGATTGCCAAAAACCGAGATAAGCGCCATCCAAATGCAAGAGTTGACAAACTTTGCCTCCTCTCTTCTGTATCTTCCTCGTTCTTCAAAAACTTCCATGGAGTTGCTGCTTGTAGTATTTGATTGCCATATTGGGCTGCAGACATAACATGGCGCAATGCTTCTTTGTAGCGGTGCCTTAGCAGTGAATCGGTGATAGAGGCATGTATTTCCTCTAACTTTTGTCGATGAGCGACTGTTAATTCTGTCACCTCAATTTCGGCAAGAGGTCCATTAGCACCCATTGGCAATCTCACTCCTAATGTTAGAACGCGATGGACGAAATTACCATATGCGGCTATCAATTCATTGTTGATCTTTTCGACGAAGTCTGGCCAGTTGAAATCGGTGTCATGATTTTCTGGCATATTTATTGACAAATAATATCTGAGGTAGTCGGGGTTATATCTCTCAAGGAATGAAGGTAACCATACAGCATGTTTACGTGATTTAGAAAACTGACCACCTGCTAACATTAGGTATTCCATTGCAGGGACATTTGTCTCCAATGCCAAATCTCCACTTGAAGGCATTTCTATAGAGTCTATTGCTGTTTTTCCTTTGGCTGCATGGTTCAGTCCAAGAATTATTGCTGGCCAAATTACGGTATGGAATGGAATGTTGTCTTTGCCTAAGAAATATAAGTGTCGAGGGCTAGTTCCATCCTCTGAAACACACCACCAATTCTTCCAAGCATCAGAGCCATTTGGATGGCCGCCTTGTTGTGCATGACGAAGCGCCCATATCTTTGCGCATGAATAGTATCCTTGTACTGCTTCAAACCAGACATATACGCATTTTCCGTCCCATTCAGGGTCTTCCAAGGGAAGTGGGATTCCCCATGAAAGGTCCCTGGTAACTGCACGGGAACGTAGACCCATGTCCAACCATTGCTTGGTCATAGCCCGAACATTTGATTTCCACACCGATTTCCTTTCAGATGCGTGTTGTTGTAAAGATTCTTGAAATAAATCTAAGCGATAAAAGAAATGATCGGTATCTTTGATTTCGATTTTAGCAGTAGGGTTCATCTTAGAAACCGGATTCTTTAATTCGGTTGATTCGTAAGTGGCACCACATGAATCACACTGGTCACCTCTAGCGCCATCTTCTGCACAGGATGGGCAAATCCCCTCTACGTATCGGTCTGGTAGAAAGCGGCCACTTCCATCGCTATTGGTCTCATAATATTGTTGCGTAGTCTTTCTTTCAAATAAACCTGCATCCATTAATGAAGAAAAATTATCTTGCACTATTTGTTTGTGCATTGGGTCCGTGGTTCGATTGAATAGCGAACCACCATATTCAACACCACGCGAATCAATGTTTGGCTCCCAACTACATCCAAGGTCTAGTAGGGCCTTGGAGTTGATAGCATGATATTCATCAACAACTTGTTGAGGTGTAATGCTTTTCTGTTCTGCTGTGACCGTGATTGGAGTTCCGTGCTCATCACTTCCGGAAACCATCAGAACTCTATTTCCTCGTGCTCTTTCGAAGCGGGCTTGGATATCTGGCGGCAAATAACAACCTGCGACATGACCTAAGTGTAGCGGCCCATTAGCATATGGCCAGGCAACACAAATCAATACATGCTCATTGACCATAACAATCCCTATTTCAATGCGGGCGTGATGTCCTTCTTGAGTTTCACCCTTGTAATACTAGGCTTCTATGCGTTTATATCACTCCTGAAAGAGGGTGGATGGTGAAATAAATGAATCTATACCACTTAGAAAATCATCATTACGCGGGGTTAGAATCAAAAACCATCACCTCTCATGTACTCCTTACCCACTACTGGGGCACGGAGTCGCTGACTACAAATGGACATCACTTTACTAGTATTTTATTCCGTTTTAGCCCTAGGAATCTCTTTCATTTGCTCTATCCTAGAGGCTGTTGTATTATCGGTGCCTCACACCCATATTGCAGTCCTTCAAAAAGAGGGTAAGAAATCAGGAGCGTTATGGGCTCGCCTAAAAGATGATGATGCGGTTAAACCTCTAACAGCGATCTTGACTTTGAATACAATAGCTCACACAATGGGGGCTGCTGGTGTTGGTTCACAGGTCCAGACTATTTGGGGTGAAGAGTACCTTACCGGCGCTTCAATCATCCTCACAATAGCAGTTTTATTCTTTTCTGAAATAGTCCCAAAGACTCTAGGAACGGCATACTGGAAAAAACTAGTTCCGGTCACAGGATTTATTTTACGATATATGATTAAATCCCTAGCATTTATCATCATCCCAATCCAGATCTTAAAATCTATTCTTCCAGAGGGGGGTAGTAAGCTGGTCACTAGAGATGATGTTGCCGCTATTGTCGATCTCGGTGAAGAAGAAGGAATCATAGAGGCAGATGAAGAAGAAGTAATTCACAACCTACTGAAATTAAGAGATATTAATGTCAGCGAAATAATGACTCCAAGAGTGGTAATGACTGCTTTTATGTCAACGTCTACAGTTGAAGATATACTTCAAGAGCATAAGATTATTCGTTTTTCAAGAATACCAATTTATGAGGAATCAATAGATGAGATAACGGGTTTCATAATACGTTCTGAAATATTGATGGCCGCTAGTAGAGATGAATCCGATAAATCGATTGGAGAGTTCAAGAAGCCAGCGATCACCCTTCTCACCAATGACTCAGTCGACCATGCGCTTGAGGTGTTCTTAGAACAAAGGCAACAAGTGGCCATTGTCAAGGATGAGTTTGGTGGTACTGCCGGACTTGTGACTTTAGAGGATGTCCTTGAAACACTACTCGGTGAAGAAATAGTGGATGAATTGGATGAAGTTGATGATATGCGCGAATTAGCAAAAGTTTACGCTGAATCATCTGACGAATCTCAGTGATTGTTTCTAATTTAGAAGCCATTCTCCAACCATTGCTCAATGTGATGATTTCTTTTTGAATTAGTTCTAGCACCCGAGTGCGGTAAGTCTGCAATTAGATGAGTTGTGAGAATCTCCTCTCTACCAGCATCAATCATCGATGAAACGAGCAAGTCATAGTGAGACCTCCCTAGGATTGAATCCTCTTCTGCTTGTAAGACGAGGGTAGGTTGTTGCGGAAGACCCCAGATGGGGACATCTAATTGCATAAGTGAATGAATAGTATTTTCTTGAGGATGGATTGCTGATAATTGGGAAAATAGCCTTTTTTGAATTGATGAATGAAGAATCTTGGGGACTCTATTGCGCTTTATCGATTCTTCATAGACCAATGAATATTTGGTCATTGGAGATTCAAGTATCCATCCTTTGATTTTATTACCCCAAGGGTAATCATCAATTCTTTTTGAGAGATTAAGGCCTACAAAACCACCCATTGAGTGACCATAATATGTGATTTCTGTGATGTCTTCGGGGAGCAGTAAACTATCTAGTGCGCTCATTAATTTTACAGTGTGCTCTACTACTCTAATCGCAGTCCATTTTTCAACAGGCATTGCCTTACCATGACCTGGCATTTCAACTATCAAAGCATGCCAACCTTGATCACAGAACCATTCAGCACGTTCGCGTACTGATTCAGCGCTGCTTTTCCATCCATGTATCATCAGTAGTAATGGTGCGCTTTGATCTCTGCGATTTAGCATTGCTCTGGCTTCTACACCATGGCAATCGGCAATCAATTCTACCCAAGGTTCAATTTCTATGCTAGGCTTTTGGAACTTTATTTCTCTAAAGATTTGAATGATGAGGTATTCAATGAAGAGATTAATAGATATTAAACAAATGATTATTGCAAAAAGAATATTGGCCAACAGCGGGTAATTACCAATTAATAGAATGCTGCAAGAGATGATTAGTAATATTAAAATTATTACAAACCGACCATACCTAGACTGTTTTATCATGATAACCATCAAGAAGGGTTTTATTCATCCTTTGAACTATCAGTGGAAGCGTTTTTTGCATCCTCTTCAGCCTTCTCAGCCTTAGCTGCAGCCTTTTTAGTGGCCTTTTTGATATTATCTTCTCTTCTAGAAGCGATCTTGTCACCCCATTCTCCAGCATTTTCGAGTCTGCCCCAAATACCAGTTGAGACTTCTCCTTCTGCCGGTATATGTTTTACCAAGTATGCATTGAATAATAAATCATAGAGACCTTGATCCATATCACTATTTTTCTTGAAATTCCTATTTACAAACCAAAGAACAATAAAAATCACACCAATTACTAGGCCAGCGATACTAGCATAGTTTTTAGGATCGAAATTGGACATGTTTATTAGAACAAGTATGAGTCCTATTAGTGTAAATAATCCGACTGTATTTGCCAGAATAGAATGCATAACACTTGCTTTTTCGCCATTCGCAGTCATAAATTTTGTTCTCGAAACAAAGTGTCCAATGGTTCTGCCAGTCTTTGCTGGAATTACGATTACATTTGTAAGAATCATTAAACCTGACAGCATAAAGAGATAGGTCGTTATCGCACTAGTGTTGGAAGCGGTTAACACAAGAGCGCCTGTTAGGACTGAGAAATTGACGGCGATATTTACCCACCAACTAATTGAACGATTCATTTTTGATGCTAATTCATAACCTTCTGGCAATCCAGTTGTGCGCTGAGTTCTGACTTTCTTCGCTTTAACTGGTTTAGCTGAAACAGTGCTTGCCGCAATTGCCTTTGGTTTTGCAACTGCTTTAGGCACTGCCTTTGCTACAGCTTTAGGCACAGCCTTTGCTACAGCCTTAGGTTTTCCATTCGGTGTTTTTTCAACATTTCCTGCTTTATCGAGTAATCCCATTTTCTCACGCTCACTGATACATCTTTCCAACTGCCTGATAAACTTCAAACTGTTCTGATGCGACGAATACTTGGATGTCTGAAGCATCCATATTCCCTAATTGGCCATCGACTATGGAGAAGAATGCTGCTCTTAACTCCTCATCTGCAGATTGTGGATCACTGCCAACTTGTTGATATATTTGGAAATCTGGGCTACTGAGAAATCCAGCAACGACATCTTCGGGAAGATTTGATCCCAATAACTCGTCAACAATAGATACGAATGAAGTAAAGAGGTCAACAGCATCCTCAGTTGCTTCTTGTGCAACTACAGGCCCTTCAGTAGATGCGATAATTAATTGTAACTCCTTTCTATGGACCATTAAAGATTCTAGTTGAGGTCTTAATTGAGATAATAGTTCCGAATCACCAGAACTCTTTGCCGATTGATATTCTGGTTTTAGTGAACGTAATTCATCCTCGACAGCTGAAAGTTGTTCAGACAGGTCCATGTTTTCATCAAGTTCTAGTCCAATCGTTTCTGAGCTCATCAGTTCAACAGTAGGAGCATCTCTAATTTCTGAAACTTTATCCTCGATTTCTTGCTTTCTCAATACAATGATGTCGCGGTCAAGCGAATGGCCAAAACGATCAGCATAACGATCTAATAAAGAACCAGCTTCGGAATTAGCGATACGATCGATATGTCCGTAAATTTGTGGAAGGGGTTTATCTGAACGCTTTGCCCAAAGGTCACCATAGGATGAGTCCGTTTGTGATGCTGTAGGTTCAGCGACAGCGGCAACTACTGCTGGTGCTGGAGGTAATACCGCTTCCATTACTGGAGCGGGTGGGAGTGGCAATGGTGCATCCATAACAGGCGCTGGTGGGAGTGGTAATGGTAATGGTGCATCCATAACAGGCGCTGGTGGGAGTGGTAATGGTAATGGTGCATCCATAACAGGCGCTGGTGGAAGTGGTAATGGTGCATCCATGGCTGGGGCTGGTGGAAGTGGTAATGGTGCATCCATAACAGGGGCTGGTGGAAGTGGTAATGGTGCCAGAGGTAATGCTGCACCCATCGGTGGCATTGGAGGTAGTGGGAGAGCACCTAATGATGGCATTGGAGGTAGTGGGAGAGCACCTAATGATGGCAATTTTGTGTCTTTTTTCCCATCATCTTGCTGACTCATACGGCTTACCCCACCTATGGTGGGTTAAACTCTACCCTTGAACCTTACCGATGAAGGAGTATGCTCGAGATTGATTATGAGACTATCTATTTGCTTTCAATTATACGATTTTAGCCCAACCTTTCAAAACCAAAAATGTCGCCCCTTCTTCGCTTATTTCTATTATTTGGCCTCGCGACAAGTCGTATCTTTTGCTATGAAATTGTGCAACAGCATCCTCAACTGTAATTTCTACCCGCAATTTCTCCTGGCCACTAAGTACGAAGGCCTCTTCAAGAGGCCTATATGGGTTGGAACCATCAGGGTCCAAGCGATTCAAGGGGAATTCACTTACCCTCATTCCAGTTTTGCCATGAAGAGAAGTCGGCCATCGGATTTGTCTTCTAGTATCAATGGTAACTACTTCGTCGGTTTCCCCTGCATTACCCAGAACCACCGAGGAATCAGTTTTCAACAAATTAAGAAATAATCCATCGTACTTAGCAAGTGCGCCAAAATTACCCTCTCTAATTCTTTTTGCCCGTGTATCATGATTTACCAAGTCTGCTAATTTTATAATCGATGCAGCACTTCTTTGAGATGTTGTTGCTTCTCTCTCATATTGAGATTTGAGGCCCTGCTCTAAATCCTTCAATGTTGAAGAATAATCTCCTTGCTTATTTGAAATAACTTGCAATTTCAAGATCATGTCATCAACACCATCTCTAATTCGCCTAGACCACCCATGTGAGTCGGTTTCCTTGAATCGGGACATGCCACCCTGCACATCAACGCCCTCGCCACGAATATGCGATACCAACTCCCTTCTTGCTTCAGAATCAAGATGGAATAAATTAGGGTCGCGGTAGTGTAAGTGGAATCCTCTATGCCCTGAAAATGTAACTTGTAAATATTTTTCATCGAAACCGAATTCAGGCTGTAAAAAATCGTTCCAAAGACTCCATCCTTGTTCTTGGATGACCTCTAACATAGCAGGGAAATCTCTATCGGTGACCCCTGGCAAATGGTCACCGTCTAGATCGAAAATTAAATCGGCTCCTTGCCAGATTTTATCATTCATTTTCAATTCATAGGGCCTTTTCCAATAAGCGGTTGAGTAGAAACAAGAATGCATGGCCCTTTCCGACAGAAAGGTCCTAACATCCTGCATATCAGTGAAACCTTTGTGCCTTATTGGAGGGGAGCCTCCAAAAGGAATAAACATCCACTCCCTCGACTTTAATCGCGGAGGAGTCCAGAACTCAGAAGTACGATAATACTGGCCAAAACGATGTGCGAAGCGAGCCCAACCAGTTGACATTATTCATCCTCCCAAAGTAGTACAGAAGGTGACGGTTCTTGAACTAAGTGAAAGTTCATTCTTTTTGCATCCAAAATCGTCCTTCTGATTCATTGACAGTAGTTGCTGTATCAGCACCGGTTGCTTCAACATAATGTTCCCAGCACATGTAGTACTTGTCAACTACCATGGCATTTCCAAAAGTTAAACGTTCTCCACATTTATGGCATCGCGGACCGATTTCACCATTTGGAGTCTGAGCCAATTGTATGTGTTCGTGTGGCATAGGGTTTTGCCTCTAATTTCTGCGGGTGCTGGCTAGTCTTTGAACTTGAGCATTAAAATCTCACCAAGAAGCATCTTCCCATTCTGCAGTTCGACACCAATTTAACAAATCCAATGCAACTTCGCATGATTCAGCGACTTCTATATTTCCATCATCAAGGAATTTCTCTAGAATCGGTTTAGCTGAAGCATCTCCAATGGCACCCATGGCCTCAGCAGCCTCATGCCTAACCATTATGTGTTCTTCCAAATCGCTCAATCTTTCAATCAAGGTGGGGATGGCAACGATATTTTGCATCTGTCCAAGAACATAAGCCAATTCATGGCGTAAAAGAACACTTTTTGTTCCGAAGGCTGAGCATAGTACCAAGCAAGCCTCATCAGTACCATCATTTCTCAATGAAAAAACGGCTCTCATCCGTAGGAACATCTGATTGCTTTCATCCAATAGGTGAAGTTTAAGTTTTTGAATATCATTTTCACTGGATGGCGGTGCTGGATCAACTGACCCGTATTGGCTAACACCCGGCGCCCGATCTACAATCTCCATCCAATCACCTATTTCATTCAGGGGAACCAATAAATTTCATACCCTTGGTATCAAAAGTCGGATCTATGAGTCCAAGTTCTTGCCCTTCCTTGATGAATTGGCGTACCGCAGACCGCCCCTCGTCTTCATAATCGATAGTTCTGTCATTTACATACATTGAAACAAATTCCTTATTTGTTTCATCATCAATTCCCCTACCCCATGCCTTAGCAAATTCAAGAGCGTCAGCAGGATGCGTGATAGCATGTTCAATACTCATTTTAGTGTAGAGGGTGATGTCCTCCATAACCTGTTGACCCAAATCTCTTCTAACGACATTTCCACCAAGGGGCATAGGCCAGCCATCGGTTCGCTCATTCCACCAAACTCCCAAATCCAATAGGACCTTTAAGTCGTGTTCGACGTAAGTTAATTGCCCCTCATGGATAATTAGTCCTGACATAAAGGTGCCATCTAGGACACGAGGAATTATCTCATCAAAAGGAACTACTTCAACTTGGCAATCCCCCCATGCTAATCTCAAACCGAGATAAGCACTAGTTTTCATACCAGGTACCGCGATTACATTGGAGCGCACATCATCTTCAGATACTCCTTGCATAGAAACTACCATCGGCCCATATCCCTCTCCCATTGAAGCACCACAATTCATCAAAGCATAGTGTTGGGAAATTTCGGGGTATGCGTGAATAGAAACTGCTGAAACTTCAAGTTCTTGATTCATAGCTCTGTGATTTAGAGTCTCAATGTCTTGCAACTCATGGACGAAATTGTATCCAGGTGTAGGGAAGGCTCCTGTGGTCATTGCATGGAACATAAAAGCATCATCTGGATCTGGTGAATGTCCAATCCGGACAATCTTATTTCCTTCCGCGTCTAGTGGTAACTCAGTGTGCATGATACGCCCCACTAAGAGGCCCTTCATCAATCAACCGCATCCAATCTATATGTAACATGATAAAATGATGAAAAAATGATGATTCAAAGGATTTTTCACCGAGATGTTTTCAAGCCATATGGTGTCAGCAAATTAGGGGCGCACATGCTAAGAAGCCGAATAATTGATTTTCAATTCTCATCCATGGCGATGTTATTGTTAATCATTATCGCTCCCGTCACCACTGCTACATCATCGGGATTATCCTATAATGGTGGCCTCTCAAACCCCTCGGAATCATCAAATAGCCAAGCAGTAGACATTAATTTCGACAACACATTAGTAGCGACTGGATATAACGGCGTTCTAACAATCCATAGTATTGAGGACAATTCATTACTAGCAAGTTTTGAATTAATTCGCCAAATTGTAGATTTGAAATTCTCCCCCGATGGGAGCACATTGGCATTATCACTAATCGGTTCCGAAGTGCGTACCGATAATATTCAATTGATTGATGTTGAAAGTCTTCAATTGTCAACTGTCAATAGTAATTCTAACTCTGCAACAAAATCGATTGCTTGGAGTCCGGATAGTTCAGTTCTAGCAGTACCCAATTCTGATAACGGAGTAGACCTCTTAAGGAAGTCAGACCTAAGTCTCGAGAACAGTTTATCTAGTGAGCACAATACTGATGTATCTTGTATTGCCTTTTCAAATAGTGGAACTATGGTGCTGACTGGTGATGAATCTGGCAGAGTATTAACATGGGATAGACAAGGTAACCCAACAGGAAAACAATGGGATTTAGGTAGCGAAGTTGTGGGCTGTGGATTTGATAATGAGGACTTAAGAATAGGTCTTCTTGGTGGAAATGGGAAACTGAAAACAGCAGATGTAAGTGGTGCTGAAATTCATCAAGGTGACTTTATTTCTGGAAGTGAGATGTTGTGGTCTAGCGATGGAACTTACATCCATATCATTGAATCCAGCACCCAATCGAAGATAATTACTATTGAAACATCTACATTTGAGATCAAGGAAGAAACTATTCTATTCCATCGTGCATCAGATTTTGCAGTTGTTGAAAATTCAAACTTCCTACCTGATAAAATATTTATCACCACGGATACTCAAAATATTGCCATCTATGGTTCAGCTGAATTGCCCATTGGATACGGCGAGAGCGGTGCTGATTTAGATGGCGATGGAATTCCCGATAATTTAGATATTGACGATGATGGTGATTCTATTTCAGATGAGTGGGACATTAATTGTGATTCAACTGCTGAAGTATGTTCAAACGTACCCAATCAAGATGATATCAGAAATTTAAATATTTGGATTAATCAAACTACATTGGAAATTGAGGACGTAATAACACTAAGTTCTCAGCAATCTTCTCTAATTAGAAACATGTCTCGTAAATCTGTTATTGCAGACCAACAATTAAGTTATTCAGAAGCGGTAATGTTCTCAAACTCTGTTTGCAAGAATATGGATACTGCAGATTTCATCGACTCATGGAAGGCTGCTATTGAATTGTCGGTGGGACAAGTGGAAAATGGAATTGTTAGTTGCAAGATTAGGAGTGGAATGGCATTGACCGAGATAGGTGATGAAAGAACTAGAATAAAGGTAGTATTGAAAGTTTCATTTGCACTGTTTCCAGATGCTCAATATCCACTTCAATTATCACTCATGTATCAACCAGAGGCAACTGATGGTTCAATAGCCAATTTAGCAGAAGCACACCCAATCTATGTCATGCTAGACGGAGAACAGGGACTTCCTGTTTCTTGGAGCCCATGGTGGGTTGAAGAAAATAAAATTAATTTGCAACTGATAGAAGATATTCCGCCCAGCCCTACAATGTTAGACCAATTTGTCGAAATCACCATCAAATATCCATGGATTGCGATATTTGTTATCTTGATGCTAACCGCTTCTGCATTAACCTATATTAGAACTAGAAATGCTAGTAATGTTGATTTAGAATTTGCATTTGACGACTTTGAAGAGATCACTGAAGAAACGAAAGAGGATGTTTTTGAAGAAGAATTAGATGACCAGGAAGGCGCATCAACTCATGATGAAGTAATGAAGAATCGCGAGATAAAGAGGAAAATCGGCCGCAAAAAATCTCAACCGAGCGAGGATGAACTGCAATCAGATTCTGAATCCGCTATAGAGAGTTCTTACGACCATGAAGATGTTGTTGAACCTGTAGTTGTAAGGAGAAGAGCCGCCAGTGTTAAGCGGAGCCTTGATGGCACTGTTACGACTGGAAAACGAACTACATTGAGTTCTGGAGACGAACGTGTTGCCCCTGTCACTACTAAGAAAGTAGCAACCAAGAAAGCGGCTGTAAAAACCCGCAGAGTTGTTACTGCGCAAAACGATGAGAAAGTAATGGATGATGCTCTTGACCGTTTGACTAAGGATGATTGATTACCAGCAAAACCTGGCGCCAGTGCTTAATTCACATGCTTCTATCAAAAATTGGTTTAATCCAGCGATGTGGTCTTCATCAAGTCTATTGAATACCTCTCCGAAATATCGGTCTAATCTCTCGTAAGATAATTCAGACCGGCTGATGGACCAGTTGATTACAGCAGTTCTTTGTTCAGAACTATTCTCGAATAGTGACAACTTTGATTCAAGAGCATTATGTGCTGCTATAATCAGTTCCTTGGGAGTATCGATTCTAGCTGCGAAGACCCCGAATACCATCGGCTTACCAGACTTTTCCAGCCATGCTTGGCCTAAATCCAATTGTACCATAGAGGGGTTTTGCTTCGCACTTTCAAGTGCCCTATCTCCTATCAATAACGCCCCATCACAACTATCGAGCATCAAATCAAAATCAGGACCCATATCGAAAAAAGTCGGATTTAACCCCTTGATTTTCAAAAGATGTTTCAAAAGTGCTACCGATGTTGCAGAATCGGAAGGTAAAGCAATTGATTCCATTTTTTCCAATTTCTTGTTTGAGAATAATAGTACACTGCCGACCTCACCCTTAGAACAAATTCCTATATCTGGAATTAATACTAATTCGTCTGCATGTTTTGCATAATCGGCTGCGGGAATTGGCGCTAGTACGCAATCTCTGCGTAGTAAATGACCTGTTAGCCATGAAGGAGGTGCTGGTAAAACGTTCCATGTTTCACCCAGGTCATAGAATAATGGATCGCAATTGAGAAAGGAAACACGACCGATTGTCCTCGTCCAACTATGGGTCGCCATGTTGCGGGGGTAGGCCAACTACTGAAAGGTGTAACTCATGATTGATTTGAGTTATTGGGCCATTTTCAAACCGCGTATTGGTTTGGGGGTTGGTGCGATGAATCTCTCAAAACGTTCATAGGTTGTATTTCTCTTTACAGGGATACATCCAGCGTTTTCAATCAGTTTGGACAACCGACTCAAATCATGATCCAATGGCGCTGTAGAACCCGCTAAATGCATAATAGTTTCTTTTTGCACAGTTCCATCAATATCATCGGCACCGAATTGTAATGCTAATTCAGCCAAGCCATCACCAATATTCATTCGGTATGCCTTGATATGCGGTATTGAGTCGAGCATTAACCTTGAAACTGCGATTGTTCGTAATATTTCAGTCCCAGTAGCACATTGGGCTTCTGGCAGCCGAGATGAATCTGGCAGGAACGGATAGGGTACAAAACACTGGAATCCTCCGCTTTCGTCAGCCAATCTACGCAATTTATCCATGTGAACTAGCCTGTGTCTCAGTGTTTCAACCGTTCCAAATAGCATGGTACAATTTGAGGGCAATCCTATTTCATGGGCGGTTCTATGAATCTCCAAGTACTCTTCGGAACTCTCTTTGCCATTACAGATAATAGACCTAACTTCGTCATCCAGTATTTCAGCACCACCACCTGGCAAACTGCCAAGGCCAGCATCCTTTAGTATCGTCAATACTTCTCTATATGAGATACTAGACAACTGTGAAAGATGTTTTATTTCAACTGCTGTCAATGCTTTAATTGTGATATGCGGGAATTTGCTTTTTACAGTTTTGAATAAGTCTCGATAATGATAAACATCCCAATCAGGATGTAATCCCCCAACAGAATGAACTTCATCTACATAATCTGCGTACTTCGATAAATCTTCCACATATGCATCAATATCCAATGAATAGGCATCAGCAGAGTTCTTACTCCTTCTAAAGGCACAAAAGCGGCATGCCAAGACACAAACATTAGTTTGATTTACGTGCACATTGGAATTAAAAAATGCAAAATTTTCAAAGCGTGATCTGCGAACAAAATCTGCTAACCTGCCAACTTCGTTAAGATTCGGATGTTCAAATAATACCAACCCATCCTCGATGCTCAATCTTTGTCCTAGAGCAACTTTTTCAGCAATTGGAGTGATACTATCGCTCCACTGCTCAGATTGTAATGAATTGGTTAGCCTCTGTTGCCAGTCATTTAGGCAACCTGCAAGCGACTGAGTTGATGACCATTGTTCCATAATGTTTCCACCCTTGATTATGCTCTTTTCTTACCGATTGCAAAGACTTCCGAATAGACCATGAACTTTCTAAACTCTTCAGCAATAAATACTCCAGAAGCAACTGCCATAATTACTAACCAATCCTTTCCTTGTAGTTCTATTGTAGACAATAATGAACCAACCTTGACATCGAGAATAGGTATTACTTCTGATGAATTATGAACTATCAGCCAAAGTAGTGAAAACGAGATTAAAACCGCGTAATTTATCGCTTTATTGGAGAATAGTCCCAATTTAAAAACACTATCCTCGCTACTTCGGCAATTCATGACATTGAATAATTGGAATACCACGAAAACTGCAAATGTCATTGTTTGCGCATAAACGAATTTATCGCCTGCATAACTCTCCCAGTCTTCTATTGCTGCAGATTCACCAATCAAGCATGCATTCCGGTCGAAGTATTGCGACAAATCCTCGTCTGTAAATGGCATTCCTTCGCAGGTTTCAACACCTCCACCAGCAATGAAGAAAATTATGAGAGTACCCGTTACCATGATAATTCCAAGATAGAATATTAATGCGATATCAGATAGACTTGGCAATCCTTCCTGGACTGGACGCGGTGGACGATTCATTACGCTTCCATGCTTCTTTTCAACACCCAGAGCAACCGCTGGTGGTCCATCCATTAGAATATTGATCACTAAAATCTGAGTGGCTGTCAGAGGTAAGTTCCAGCCAAATATGAATGTTGATACAATGATTAATGCTACCGCTGCAACATTTGTTGAGATCTGATATCTTACAAAGTTGCGTATGTTTTGGTAGATTTTTCTTCCTTCTTCTATCGCGGATACAATATTTGCAAAGTTATCATCCTGCAAAACCATGTCTGAGGCATCCTTTGCAACGTCAGTACCCGCTATTCCCATCGCGATACCAATATTTGCACGCGATAATGCTGGCGCATCATTTACTCCATCACCAGTCATTGCAACGATTTCGCCTTTTTCCTGTAGAGATGAAACTATTCGCATTTTTTGATCTGGAGTTACGCGAGAGAAAATACTTGTATCGGTACACACATCTAGCATTTCCTCATCAGTGAAGATAGACAATTGATTACCATTTACTGCGGGGTTTAAACCATTAGTGATATTCAGTTCTAGACCTATTGCATCTGCAGTGATTTGTTGATCACCTGTAATCATCTTTACTTTTATTCCAGCTCTTTGGCAAATTGCTATAGCATCTTTTACTTCAGGTCTTGGTGGATCCATTATCCCTACAAGTCCTAAGAAAATAAAACCAGATTCAATTTTATCAATGTCATCAATGCTTTCACCATCAGCCATCTTTCTAGCACACAATGCTAAAACGCGCATTGCTTTAGATGCCATGTCGTTATTGGATTTCACAGCGTCCTCAAAATCTGATTGGCTGATCGGTTGAATCACTCCATCAATAATTTTCCAATCGACCAAAGACTTGAATCCGCCTGCTCCACCCTTGGAGAATATCCATCTCTCTCCCTCGTATTCATGAATTACTGTCATTCTCTTTCTGATAGAGTCGAAAAAGAACTCGTGGATGCGGGGATGGCGTTGAGCAAATTTCTTTACATCGCCATTGATTTTCCATCCTGCAACTGCACATGCTGAATCCGTTGGATCTCCAATCGCTTGCCATTGCCCATCAACCTTTGAAATTTGAGAATTGTGACATAATGCTAAGCATGCAGCAGTTAATCTGAAACCGAGGTCATTTTGCAATGAGGACATTTGTTCATTGGATAGATTTGTTCCTTCTTTCATTAAAGTTCCTTCCGGCTTGAATCCGTTACCAGAGATATCGAATTTGCCAAAAGGAGTACTCATTTGACGTGCAGTCATTTGATTTTTAGTTAGCGTGCCAGTTTTATCTGAGCAAATAACAGTGGTTGAACCGAGTGTCTCTACTGCTTTCATCCTACGGATAATCGCCTTATGTTGGGCCATATTTCGCATTCCGAGGGCGAGAGTTATCACCAAAATAATTGGTAATCCTTCGGGAACAATAGCAACGAAAATTGCTACAGCAACCATGAATTGCTCAACTGCGGCATCCCAAATGTCAATTTCTGGATTGCCATAAGCAATTAGCATTTTTAGTGACACTAAGAGAAATGCTACTATTAGAGCGACGAAACCAAGGAATTTACCTAATGATTCTAATTTCATTTCCAAAGGAGTGGGCGGGGATGCATTACCGACAATATCTGTTGCGATTCTGCCTAACTCGGTCGCCATACCAGTTTCAACAACAATACCAACCGCTCTCCCAGTTGCTACGCAAGTACCCATGTAAGCCATGTTTGTTCTTTCTGCAAGTATAGTATCGTTGGAGCAGGAGTTAGGATTTTTCCTAACACTATGTGATTCTCCGGTTAGAGCCGATTCGTCTATCTTGCATTGGAATGCTTCTACTATCCGTATGTCAGCGGGTACATTCAAGCCTCCTTCTAACTTTACAATGTCACCAGGAACCAATTCTTGTGTAGAAATTTCGACATCAATTCCCTCACGAATGACAACGCATTGGGAGATAGACATTTGTTTTAGTGCATCCATTGCTTGCTCTGCTTGACCTTCTTGCCAGAAACCAAATACTGCATTTGCGGTTAGGACAATGAAAATAAATATCGCATCTCCAGAATTATGTCCCGGTAATGCTAGTGCAACTAGCGCTGCTGCTATCAACAAGTAGTTGAGTGGATCATGATATTGTGATAAAAATCTCATTATCGCAGATGTTTTTACTGGTTCTTGTAATTTGTTAAAACCATACTTTTCTTGTCTCTCGACAACTTCAGAAGGAGATAATCCATCCAAATTAACATCTAATTCAAGTAAAATATCTTCAGTTTCAAGGTCGTGCCAAGTAATTGTAGACATAGTATTCACCTTGAACGAAGAACCATCCAATAACCCTGCGAAGAGTTGATTATTTATGAGTATAATGGAGGGGGGCCCATCAACTAACATTGAATATTGTCAATATATTGGTCTGTTTTGGATGCTAAAAGTTTTGTAATACAACATTAAATGTGCATTAGGTTCAAAATCCCAATTCACTTGGCTGAAATTATGAGCGATTTGGGCGAACCATATATCCCAGCCGAAGAGTCTCCAATGGAATTGACTGTTAGAGTCATAATCGTAGGTATTGTTCTTGGTGTTTTAATGACAGCAGCCAATGCATACCTTGGATTATATGCGGGTATGACCGTATCAGCTTCGATTCCTGCCGCAGTGATGTCAATGATCATTTTACGTACTTTATTTGATGATGTATCTATACTTGAAAATAATGCAGTTCAAACAATGGCAAGTGCTGGTGAATCACTTGCAGCTGGAATTATTTTTACAGTTCCAGCACTATTAGTAATTGGGCTATGGGAAGATATTCAATTTGTTGAAACATTCATAATTGCCCTTATCGGTGGATTATTAGGTACAATGTTCACCATTGCGCTTAGAAGATTATTCATTGTAGAAGAAGCCCTTCCCTACCCTGAAGGAGTTGCCTGTAGAGAGGTATTGGTTGCTGGTGAAGAGGGCGGTGAAGGAGCATTGGCAATAATTTATGCTTTAGGAATTGGTGCAATATATGGGTTCATGGTAAAAGGTTTCAATGTGACCCATCACACCGTTGAAAGTTCTGTAGATTTCTTGAGTACAAAATTATACGCTGGTATGGATTTGTCAATTGCACTATTATCCGTAGGATATATTGTCGGAATAAGAATCGCTTCATTTATTTTCTTGGGTGGTGTTATTGGCTTTGGAATATTAGTTCCAATTTATGGATTGATAAACGGCTGGCCTGAAGCATCAAATGGAGTAGAGGCCTTCTACAGTGTATGGTCTTCACAAATCCGTTACGTAGGCGTTGGCGCTATGGTGGTCGGGGGAATTTACACTCTTTGGTCAATGAAAGGTACCATCTTTACAGGATTATCGAAAGCGTTTGAAAAGAATGATGAGGCTGCATTTGAAGTCGTACGCACTGAACAAGATTTACCACTTCGCAAAGTTTTGATGTTTTGTGGACTACTCGTCCTAGCGACCTTTATATTCTATGCGATTGCATTGAAATCCGTTGTATTGGCATTTGCCGGTGCAGCGTTTTTGGCAGTAGTATCGTTCTTTTTCGCTGCTGTTGCTGGATATATAGCAGGTGTAGTTGGTTCTTCTAATTCACCTGTTTCAGGAATGACAATTGCAACTTTATTATTCACAGTTGCACTGGTATGGGTTGTAGGGGACTTATATCTTGAATTATCAACGGGCACTCTGATGTATGCAACATTGCTAATCGCCGCAATCGTAGCATCTTCTGCCGCTATTGCTGGTGATGTCATGCAGGATTTGAAAACAGGTCACATGGTTGGAGCTACCCCTTGGAAGCAACAAATTGCTGAAATTATTGGTGTAGTAACCGGTGCTATTGTCATTGGACCGACTTTAAAATTACTACACGAAGCATTTCGAATCTCAAGTACTGCTTGTGCATTAGATCCACTGCCTGGTGACCCAGAATGTAAAAAAGCACTATTCGCTCCTCAGGCTGAACTGATTGGAGCCATTGTTGAAGGGGCATTTGGAGGCGGATTAAATCTACAAATGGTTTTACTCGGAGCCATTATCGCAGTTGTATTAATTAGACTAAGTATGCCGGTAATGAGCGTTGCAATTGGAATATATTTGCCACTCGGTTTATCCGTCCCTATCATGCTAGGTGGCATAATTTCATACATAGCCCTTAGAAGTGCTCATTTGAGAATAGATGGTACACTTGATCGAGAACCGAGCGCAGAAGCAGTTACTGCCGCTAAAGAGGTAGAGAGTAGAGGAGTCTTAATTGGAGCAGGATTTATTGCAGGTGAATCGATAATGGGCGTATTTGTAGCGGTATTGATCGTTATGAAAATTAATCTCCCTGAGCTATTGGGGATAGGAGAATTAGGAAACCTACTTTCACTAGCCTTCTTCGCTTGGTTTGTTGGAATATTTATCTGGTTAGCAACAAGAGCATTACCTGAAGGTGGCAATTTACTAACCGATGCTATAGTGGTTGTAAGAAATTCTATTTCAAGAGCATATCAATCATTAATGCCTAAGCGCTAATGAATTCGTCTTAATGATGAGGCGCAAGTATCAAAGAGCCCCCTCATAGCCAATGGCTCAATAGGGTGTTTTTCATGACATTGTCAATATCAGAACTAGAAGAGTTTGCAAGGAAATGTAGAGTTGAAATCGTCAAAATGGTTTACCGTGCTCAAGCCGGACATCCTGGCGGTTCACTATCAGAAATCGACCTAATCTCAGCACTTTATGCAACTCGTATGCGAGTACGCCCAGACCAGCCAAAGTGGGAGGATAGAGACCGATTTATCCTATCCAAGGGTCATGCCTCTCCTGGAATGTATGCAGTATTGGCAGAGATGGGTTTCATCAGCCATGAAGATTTACACTCATACAGAGTTCTAGGTGGAAAATGCCAAGGCCACGTGGACATGAAATGGTGTCCTGGTGTTGATTTTTCTGCAGGTTCTTTGGGAATGGGTCTTTCATTCGGACTAGGATGTGCAGTAGCTGCTCGCCTAGACAAAAGTGAACGTAGAACATTCGTAATGATCGGAGATGGTGAAATCCAAGAAGGAAGTGTTTGGGAAGCAGCAATGGCTGCTGCACATCATGAAGTCGGAAATTTGAAAGTAATACTAGACCGTAACCGAATTCAAAATGATGATTTTTGTGAAGCGCAAATGCGAATGTTTGACATTCCTGCAAAGTGGAGAGCGTTTGGCTGGGAGGTCAAGGAAATTGATGGGCACAATATGGAAGAAGTAATGTCCGGACTAGATTTCCTTGAAGCAACTAACGACAAGCCAGCAATCTTAATCGCGCATACTATCAAAGGTGCAGGAGTTTCCTTTATGGAAAATAATCCTTCATTCCATGGTGCAGCACCTAATGATGAGCAATTTGCTCAAGCAATGCTAGAACTAGGCGAGGTGATTGCATGAGTGAGATGGCAGCAACCAGAGATGGATATGGGCAAGCACTGCTTGAACTAGCAGATAATCCAAAAGTAGTCGTACTCGAGGCGGATTTAGGAAAGTCAACAAAATCTCTACATTTCAAGAACAAATATCCCGGCCGTACAATCTCATGCGGTATTGGAGAGCAAAACATGGTTCTAACCGCTGCAGGGCTCGCTTCATCTGGCTATATTCCATTCGCAAGTACATTTGCAATATTTACCGAAAGAGCATTTGAACAGATGCGTAATGGGGTTGCAAGACCAAATTTGGCAGTACATTTGTGCGGAAGTCACGGTGGGACTCACACAGGAACTGATGGTTCTAGTGCACAATCGATCGAAGATCTCGCTATATTCCGCACTCTACCTAATGTTGTAGTAATGCATCCTTCTGACTATGTTTCAACCTTGGAATTGACCAAGCAATTACCTGAATTAAATAAACCGTCCTATATGAGAACTGCAAGAAACAAAACTCCTGTGATGTATCGCGGAAGGGAATCAGAAATCGTTATTGGAAAAGGGATTACATTACGCCAGGGTACTGATGTTGCAATTATTGCATGTGGAGTACTAGTTTCTGAATCGATGAAGGCTGCTGAACAGTTGGCAGAAAAAGGCATCAACGCAACAGTTGTTGACATGCATACTCTAAAACCATTAGATGGTGATTTAATCGATTCATTAGCTTCACAATGCGGCGCTATTGTAACCGCAGAAGACCACAATGTAATCGGTGGCCTAGGTGGTGCTGTTGCAGAACATTTAGTGACCAAAAAATATGCTCCATTGGAAATGGTTGGCGTTGCTGATAGATTCGGTGAATCGGGTCAATCCGATGAGATGCTAGAGGTTATGAAAATCAATGCAAAATATATAGAACAAGCGGCTCAAAGAGCAATTGCAAGGAAATCTTGAACGCTTTATCCATTGAATTGTAATGTTCACGCCAATCAACTTCTTTTGTTTGAAAGGGGTTAATTCATAGACAACCGGCTATGCCATCGTATCATGGAGTTCTTCTTAGATACTGCCGATGTTGATGAAATTAGAGAGATTGCTGCGTGGGGAATTCTTGACGGTGTAACTACCAATCCTTCTCTCATCAAAAAGAGTGGGCGGGATTTCAAAGAAGTAGTTAGAGAGATTGCCGGCATTTGCTCTGGACCTATCTCTGCTGAAGTTACTGCAATGGATACAGAGGGAATGATCGCTCAAGGACTTGCACTAAAGGCAGAACTGCCTGATAATGTAATTATTAAGATTCCATGTACTGCTGAAGGACTAGCAGCAACTAAGGTTCTCAATGAGGCGGACATTGATACAAATGTGACATTGGTTTTCTCTGCTGCTCAAGCACTAATGGCTGCAAAAGCAGGTGCGACATATGTTTCTCCATTCATTGGAAGAATAGATGATACAGGACATGATGGAATGAATTTAATCGCTGAAATAATGGAAGTTTGGGCACGCTATGATATTTCAACAAAAGTATTGGCTGCATCTATTCGCCACCCAACACACGTTCTACAGTGTATACAACTTGGCGCTCATACTGCTACAATGCCAGCAAAGATATTCCGCCAATTGATGAAGCACCCACTTACCGATAAAGGACTTGAAGGCTTCATGAAGGATTGGGCTGCTGTAGAAGCGGCTGGTAATGCATGAAGTAAAAATGAACTTTATTTGACGAAGGAGGCTTCATCAAGTAGTGGAGTTCACCTTAAACATGGAGCGAGACTTATGACTAGCACTCAAGAGAAGTTGGAAATGCTGCTTGACGGAGTATTGGATCCTTCAGAAATAGCAGATGACCCTGTTTTAGTGTCACTAGCAGAGCGTCTTTATGGAATCAAAGTCGCAGTCGCAAATCCGAAGAAGCCTAGAGACATGGTAGCCTCTCCTCTATCTTCTGATATTATTGAAGTGGCCCCGCATACAAATATGCTCATCGAAGTAGTTGAACCTGTTGCTGCTCCACTTCCAGAATTAGGAGTACTACCAGATTTACTACCCCCTCCAGTTAGTCGCAGTAAAATGAGTTTAATGTCAAAAGTAATCTTAGTTGAATTAACAATAGTAATACTCAATATATTTGGATTATTATCATTCGCCCTTGGTGGACTTTGTAAGGCTGACACTTTATGCACTAGTGACGGATATACTCGTATTAACTGGCTAAGTATTAACAAAATTGACAATGGATACGGATGGTCACAATCTATAGTGGACATGACAATTGGAATTCCCGACATCGTTGCCCTTTCATTAGGAATTATGGGATTCTGGTATTTTAGTCGAAAGTGATGGCATGCTATCCGACATAGATACAGAGATCGTTGCCTATGTGGGAATGTTTCTCATTCTAATTGCATTTTTCTTAGAAACTCGAAATAAATTACGCAGCAAGGGTAAGCCATATCTTTCTCTGATGGCGGTAGGTTCTGCATTATTGGCAATACGGGCATACCTCATTGAGGAGTGGGCTTTTTTAATCCTTGAATTGGCATGGTTCTCAACTGCATTTTTAGGAATTTTGATCGGCGAAACTTCAAAATCACCTTTGATAACAGAATCTGCTGATGTGGTAATTGAAGTAGAATCAGCTATAGAGGATAATGAATAATTTAATTGACCCTAAATAGAAGGTTCTAGGTTGAAGAATATATTCTACTCGTTTTAACAACCATTTATCGTCGCTAGAAGCGTCATGTTGATGTGCGAGTGATGGTCGAGAGGGAATCATGAGCCAAGGACATGGTAAAGCCAAGCGAGGCATTCCATCTAAGATAGATAATTTCAATGAATGGTATCCATTCATGGTAGAGGCTGCTGAATTAGTGGACAAGAGATATCCGATAAAGGGTATGGACGTATGGCGTCCGTATGGTTGGAAAACAATGAAACTAATTGATGCATTAACGCATTCTGAGATGGAAAGGACTGACCATGAAGAAGTTAGGTTCCCATTATTAATCCCTGAAAACCTACTGGAGAAAGAAAATTCTCTCGTTGCAAAATTAAAGAGAGCGAGAGAAGAAGGCGTCGATGTTGAAGATTTACGAGAGGAAGATGAAGAAGGTGGTTTCAAGAAAGAAGTTTACTGGGTAAAGCATGCTGGCGATAATGATTTGGATATCCCTATGTTTTTGCGACCAACTTCTGAGACTGCTATGTACACAATGTTTCCCCTTTGGATTAGATCTCACAAAGATTTGCCTCTAAAGGTTTACCAAACGGTCAACACCTTCCGTTATGAGACAAAGCAAACACGTTCATTCATTAGAGTACGAGAAATTCATTTCTTTGAGGCTCATACAGCACATGCTGATGAAGATGGCGCAACAAGGCAAATCGCGGAGGATTTAGAAATTGTCAACAATCTGATGCATGACCTATGTCTTCCAGTAATCAAAGCCAAGCGACCGGTATGGGATACATTCCCAGGCGCATGGTACACTATTGGAATAGATGCCATCATGCCTAATGGAAGGACCCTACAAGTTGCTTCTTGCCATCACTATCGTGACCAATGGGCAAAGGCCTTTGACATTACATATGAGAATTTAGATGCTCAACAACAGCATTGTCACCAAACCACCTACGGAATGTCTGAGAGGCTACTCGGTGCAATTGTTGGTATGCATGGGGATGATAATGGATTGATTATGCCTCCTGCAATCGCACCTTACCAAGTTGTAATCTGTCCAATGATAAAGAAGAACTCAGAAGTTGACACAGTGGCAATCTCCAACGATATTGCAAAGCAACTACGTGCTAATGGCCTTAGGGTCAAGGTTGATACAAGAGATATTAGAGCAGGACAAAAATACTATGATTGGGAGATCAAAGGTGTGCCACTAAGACTTGATATTGGACCTCGGGATGTTGAACAAGGAACTGCATTTGCCTGTAGAAGAACCGGTGGAAAGTTGCCATTACCCATAGATGATATTGTCAACGCATGTAAAACTGTATTAAATGAAATTTCTGATGAATTGAGACTTAGGTCTAATGCACATATGGAGGATGTTATTCAACCTCTACCTGCCTTTGAAGAAATTGATGACACATGGATAATGGATGGTAAAATCGAAGATGGTAAAATTTACGAAATGGCTTTTGCTGGAACTGATGCTCATGCTGAAGTAATCGAGAGAGCAACTTCTCTAAATTTCCTTGGTGATGCTACTGATGATTATGAAGAGGCTCGTCCTTGTCATATGACTGGCCAGATGACCAAGCGCAGAATATTGCTTGCAAAGACATACTGATTAGAACTTCACATTTCAATGGATTTTTGCAGGCGAATTATGATAAGTGTGACGGTTAGAATTTCACATTCGCCACGAGACTAAGTAGTCTATTGTTATTATTCGTGCTCGTACCAACCGTTCGCGCTTCGCTAAGATTTTAGCCGCTAGAAGCGCTCAGCGCTCAGGCTCCAAGAGATGATGGATCCATTCCTTCCATATCTCCGTCTTTCATCATCTTACGCATTTGCTTGTTGAGATTACGGTTTCCACCCATTCCCTTCATCATCTTACGACTCTTATTCCATTGACCAATCAACTCTCTAACATCCTTTTCACGAACACCTGAGCCTCTTGCTACACGACGAATTCTTTCTGCCTTAATCTTTGCAGGTTCATTCTTTTCCCATGCGGTCATTGAATCCATAATAGTGCGATAGCGGTCCAAATTAGTTTGCATTTCCGCTTTTTGACCCTTGGACATAGCACCCATTCCACCCAGCATATTCCCCGGTAAGAATGACATTAATTTGTCAATGGTACCAATTTTAGACATCATTTCCATTTGTTTATACATGTCATTTAATGTGAATCTACCAGACATCATTCTCTGGGTTAAGCGCATGGCTTCCTCTTGATCCATATCTTCAGGAGCCAAATCTATGAGTCCCTGGATATCTCCCATTCCTAAAAGTCTTGAAATAAACCGGTCAGATTCAAACTTCTCTAAGTCGTTAATCCTTTCACCCACACCGATGTGAACTATCGGTGCCCCTGTTGCTGCTACTGCGGAAAGTGCACCTCCACCTCTAGCAGTACCATCCAATTTTGTAATTACAATTCCAGTAACCCCAGCCAGTGAATGGAATGATGCGGCAACTGGTCCGGCTGCTTGTCCGACTTGTGCATCGATTACCAACCAGCGTTCTGTGGCATTGGTTAAAGCGGAAATTTGTTCCAATTCCTCTACCAATTCAGTATCTAATTGGTGCCGGCCTGCTGTGTCAACTATTACCAGATCGCAAGATGCTAATTCTTTCAATCCGTTGCGTACAATGGTTGGCGCATCTTTTGTTTTTGGCTCGCCATAAACAACAACAGTAGAGTCTTCTAATAATTGGCATAATTGTTCATATGCACCTGGTCGGTGTACGTCCGCTTCTATCACACCTACTCTCAAGCCGTGTTTCTTACGGTACCATTCTGCCAATTTTGCAGTTGTAGTAGTTTTTCCTTGACCATATAATCCCACCAGAAGTAAAGTTGCACCATGAGGTTGGAATTCATGCTTAGAACCTAATAGGCGGACCAGTTCAGTATAGAGGATATTCATTGCATGTGTTTGCAATGTGATTCCAGGACGGAGGTCTTCGTCGCGAATGCGAGATTCCATTTTTTCAACGATTTCTTTGGTTTGACGAACGTTAAAATCAGCTTCTTGAAGAGACCTGCGTAAACTACGAGTCATTTCTCGTAATTCTTCCTCGTCTAACTTTCTCTTAGACTTTAACAATCCAATAGAGCGAAAAATACCCTTGGATAAGCCTTCGAGTGCCATGGCTTAGCGTGAAAGCCGCCACTTTTCAACCCATGCCTATCGAGTAATGAAAAAATATTCTCTATTGGTCCTTCAGAGGAATATCAAGCCTTAGAACATCGCCTTCTAATTTAGCATTTACTTGGCTTGCTTTAACAGGAATTGATGTTTTTACTTCTTTTTCTCTATCATTGAGTCCAACAAAAAGAACTCCTTCTTCACTTCGCAATGATAGTTCTTCGCGCTTTATTCCTGGATAATGCAAAAAGATTGTTTCTTTCTCTTCAGTTAATTGTTTGACCATTCCTCTATGGACTTCATGGTGCAAAACCGAACCGATAGAATGAGGTCCTAAACCACCGTCTATTTCTTTAACTGGGCCGTATAAGTATTGACCTACCTCTCTTAGCCTCTCAATTCCGACTACTTCTGTTTCAAATAATTCCATGCAAGAAACTTCAACTCCTAGACTTACTTTCAACTCTTCAATAATTTCTAACTCAGCGTCTCTCCTCGTCTTTAGGAATGGATGGTCGAATTCTGGAGTTAATCTGTTAACTAGGCAACCTCCAATGGGCAAATTGAATTCTTGCAAGGATTTCTGAGCGCGGACTGTTTCATTGACGCCCATCCTTTCAGGTATAGTGACTAAAGTAAAGGAAGTAATTTCATCATTGGAAAGGACTCTCCTAACATGCAGAACTCTACGTTGGAATTTTTCAAGTTCTTCTTTCATAGCATCGCTTTCCTTTCTGCCGAACATCATTGAACGGATTCCTCCAGATACCCTCATCATGCGAATCACTCTATCCGACCACGCTTCGATTAATTCCGGCAATGACAAAAATCTCAATGTATGTCCAGTTGGAGCTGTGTCAAATACAATCACATCCCAATTTGGGTCTTCTACATGTTGTAGTAACTCATCAAAGGCCATTGCTTCATCCAATCCAGGGATTACCATATCGGATGTCTTTATTTCACTCTTAATGTCCTTAATCTCATCTTTAGCCTTAGGATCTAGCATCATACCCAAACTACCAAGGCCACCCGATGAGTTCATTTTTTCCATAGCGGAACCGACTTTTGGCAATAGGGCGGATATCTTTGCCTCCGGGTCCATTTCTAGACCCCACAGACCATCGACACCTTCTATTGGTGTTACTTTGCTTCCAATATTGACCCCTAGAGAATCGGAAGTAGAATGTGCGGGGTCACTAGAGACTAACAAAACTCGCAAACCTGAATCTGCAAGCCAAACTGCAGTTGCTGATGATGTGGTCGTTTTGCCCACCCCGCCTTTGCCTCCAAACAACAATAATCGTGCCATATAATGTTGCCAGCAATAGGTTACGCTTGAAGATACGCATGGATACCACGGCTTCGAACAATTCTCTTGTAAAGGCATCTAATGGAGACAGATTCATCAATTGATTGAAGAAGTGAACTCTTCTGCAGCATATTATGCTAAGTGAGAACATGTTGTTTCAGGTAGCAACATTCGTATCTCTAATCGGCATGACTCTCGGTTGGAGAGGTGTGATGACAAAGTATTCTGGATTTTATGATCTACCAACTGCTTGGAATCAGATGTTTTGGGGAATTATTATTGGGATGGTTTATGCAACCACATACTATAGCTCATTAGTTGATCCATATTTCAAACTTATAGCAGAAGTTGAAGGGGCACAAGTTCCAAATCCGGGTTCATTATTGATTCTAGCAGTTGTGCTGTCGGTAACCGTCCATATGTTGCTGCGAAGGGAGAGGGTGAGAAAGGGTGGCTCACATCCAACCAGTGGCTGGGCTTTGGGTCTAGCAATTGGTGGAATGACATCAATGGTTTTGATTTTCAGGTTCTTGCAGTATGAGGAATCCATCTTTTCAGCAAGATTGTTACTAACTATTGCAGCCATTGCAATAATTACGCCACGCTGTGAAGCAATGATTACCGCTCATCAAGGGTTTATGATACTAAATGGAAGGAAGTGGGGAGCAGTATTTAGATCAGCAACTTGGAGAATCGGATTATTGGTCATGATCCCATACTCGATTGCCAACCCATTTGGATGGGTTTTTATTGGCTCGATGCTGATGATCATAGATCCGAAAATAGAGGACTGGGTTTGGGCATCTATCCCCAAACCGGCAAGGCGTAGATTAAGACGGATTTGGGCCTCAAATGAAAGAGAAAAGCGGTCCAAAAAATCTCTCGGTGAAGAAGAATGAATAATTTTTCAATCACTCTAAGTAAGTATCTATCTACTAAGTGCCTTGCAATAATAATTTGGTGAATTGTAAATTCATAGCACATAAGCACTTTTGTGGGTCTTCCTTTAGCAATGGTTATACAACCCCCGCTTAACCCAAAAGATATGGGTTCTTGCCCTTATTGCAAAGCAACTACCGAATCGGGAGATTCAATCTGTTATTCATGTGGTCGGGTTCTTGCCAATATGAAATCAAGTAATTTTAGACTTGAGCAACAATTCAATCAGGGGAACTTGGCATCTTCTTACAAAATGACCCCGAAACCGACTCAAAAAGGCATGGTCCATACTCATGCTGGAAGATCTAAAAACATCTTAAAACGAAGAAAGAATCGTTTTCGCAGTTTTGTAATGCTTACTCTAGTAGCCTTCATCATGTTATCTCCACAGGCTAGAGAACACCTCTTGGCTGAGTGGGCTGGTGTTCAAGAGTACATTCAAGATGCTGTTTCGCCTTATCACATGTATCCGGTTGAAGCATCATATACGCTAGAAAAAACAGTATATGTGTCAAATTCTGGAGCGCAGGGGTATCTGCTAGAGAATTTGGCAATACCACCTGCTGTTAGTTCTGCACAAGATTCCGCTTATGGCTTTGAGTATACAGATAATACACCTTCTGACTCTCCAACCGCAATTCAAATAACAACTTCCATTAGCATCTCTTTTGGAAATGAGAATTACCCAGTTCCTATCAACGGATTACCAATTAAATCTGCTTCTGAGAAATTAACTACTTCCGGTGGACATGAAATCTGGTGGCCTGGCGTTGGAACAGGATCTGACTTTTGCACAGTCAGCAATTGTGTCAAGGTACTAGTCAATTTAGCACCTGGTCAATCCACTAGTTTTAGATATTCAGTTGGAGTTCACTCCACATCATATTCATGGCATAATGACGATCTGAGGGTTGATTCAATGATTGCCGGGAGGAATTTAGGAATCAATGTCGATAATAGCGGGGAATTTTCCGACATCTTAAGTAGAGATAATGGAAGAAAGTATAATGATTTTTCCGATGATAAGTGGTACAATAGAGGTTCACCTGCAGGATATGCAATTAATTCACAGGCAGAAATAGTTCTATCAACTGCAGAATTGATTAGTGCAAGTTTGCCAGAAGGATTACAAGATAATGCTTATGCATTCTCAAGAGCTGCATTTGACTACCTTCACGCAAATATTGCTTATGACAAATTTGCTCCTAATGTTGCAAGAAGTGGGCCTTCGTGTCTTAGTGACGGCCAAGGTGATTGCGATGAACAAACCAATGCATTTCTCAGCCTGCTTCGTGTCAAGGGAATACCAGGCTGGTTTGTCTTCGGCGCATTAACAGATGTAACTTATTCCAGTTGGGAGGCGCATGCTTGGGGCTATATTCAGCTACCAATGAGTGATCAATGGTGTGATGACAACAATATCGAGCGCAATTCTTGTTTCGTAAATGGTGCTGTTGATGTCGTCAATAATAAATGGTTATTGAATACACCAACTGGATATATTGATTGGATTGAAGAAGCAGATGATACTGCAACTAAATTGAATGATTTCTATCACCCAGTTACACAAACAAGTGGGATTGAAAGAGAACGAAGTTATGCAACTGGTTCCAATTTGGTATTAACCGGTGGTACATATCCGGTTAAAATGTACCCTGAAAATTTAAGGTGATAATATGCGAGTGATAATAGGTGGTGCTGGTAGAGTCGGTACTGATTTGGCCAAAGCATTGAGAGCGGAAGATTTGGATGTAGTTCTAGTTGATTCTGATTCTCGTGCAGTCAAAAATGCTCAAAATCTGGATGCTTTGGTAATACACGGTGACTTTGTATCAAGGGAGAAATTGGTCGAAGCAGGAATCGCAGAGTCAGAAGTATTTATCGCGGTAACTAATTCTGATGAGCGAAATGTGTTAGCATGTATCTTAGCAGAACATACCAGTAAGAAATTAGGCGGTAAAAAGTTACTTTCAATATGCCGTGTTAGGGATAACAAGTTTGTTCAGGAACAAGGACAAGGACATTTGACAGAGTGGGCTAAGGTCGACCATGTTGTGAATCCGCTAGATGGTGCGATTGACCGCCTACATTTAGGTTTAAGAACTCCAGGAATTGAAGAAGTAATACCTTTCGGACATGAGGCATTCGTAATTGAATTGGATGTTACTAATGATGCAACGAAAGTTATTTTCCTGAGTCTAAAAGAAGCCGCTCAAAATATTGATGGTGAATTACCGCTAATTATTGGAGTCAAACGAGAGGGGGAGAAGAGTATCGTTCCCGGAGGTGAATTCGTTCTTGTCCCAAACGATAAAATCGCTGTCGCTACCACTGGAACTTCAAGTTTCAACCATATTTTGAAAATCTTTGGACACGAGCCAAAAAGCTTTCCTTCTGCACCTAAGGTAGCAATTATTGGTGCCAATAAAATTGGACAGAGAGTTGCCGATAAGTGGCTCTCATCTGGCGCTTCGGTGACAATGATTGAAAGAGATTTACAAACAGCCAATGATTTTTCAGGAACAAAAACTGGAGCTAATAAGAATATTGAAGTAATTCACGGCGACCACTTAGACAGAGAAATGTTGAAGGAGATTGGTATTTCTGAACATCATATTGCAATTGCTGCATTGGAGGACGATCACGCTTGTATCGCAGCAGCATTGTTAGCTAGTGATATGGGTGTGCAGAGAACCGGTTTAATGCTACACGATGCTGATTTAGTCAAGGTGACTCAACGTATGGGGATCACCTTTGCAGTTGATATGAAACGAGTGGCTGTTGATAACCTATTAGCTTTAATACACACAAAAACTACTGGCGCATATGCATTATTGTCAACAATTCCAGAGATCATTGGTATTTCATTACCAGTAAAGGAAACTGCAAAATTCTGTGGATTGAAAATATCTGAGGCGGCTTTCCCTGAATGGATGAGGATTGCATTCATACAAAGGCAGGTCAGTGTCAATAAATGGGAAAATATGAGGCCTTCTCCTGATAAGTTAATTATCAAAGGTGACCGCTTGACTATGTTCTGTAATCCAGATAGGGTTGCAGAATTGGAAAAACGATTCAAGGTATGATTGTAATGCGAACTGATGTACTAAGTATGATCTTGGGGTGGACGCTAATCGCGTTATCTCTTCCTCTTGCTGCATCAGGCATCGCTACTGCTTTTTTAGATAGTATTGAGTTAGCATTAATCTCATTTGCAATTCCGAGTTTGGTTTCTTTGACTCTTGGTATTTCTATGTTAAATCTTTGGACAAGAACCAATACTAGTGAGAGGTTAAGGGATAAGGAAGCCTTTGCTGCCGTAGCACTAGTTTGGCCATTAGCAGTTTTGATAGGCAGTTTACCATTTTGGTTGGGGGGGGTCTTCGTGGGACCATTTACCGATGGTGCAACTATGATGGATATTGCGCGCGGTGCAGTCAACTCTTGGTTTGAATCAATGTCTGGATTCACTACGACCGGAGCAACTGTCATTTCACATAATATGAGTCCTAATTGCATTCCAGGTCCGATGGATTGTATTAATTCACAACCTCGAGGTCTTCTACTTTGGCGATCAATAACACAATGGCTTGGCGGAATGGGAATAATCATGCTTGGAATGATGGTATTGTCAAGAATTATTGGTGGTGGAATGGCACTGGCTCGGGCTGAGTTAACTGGACCATCTCTATCAAGATTGAAACCTAAATTACAGCAAACTGCATTAGCATTATGGGGTTTGTATATTGTGCTAACAATTATTGAAATGCTATTGTTGAAATTTTTGGGTAATATGACATTATTTGATTCCATTAATCATGCGCTTACAACTGTTGCATCGGGTGGATTTTCAACACGCGATGCGAGTATAGGATATTATGATTCTATGACTATTGAAGGTATTATCATCATATTTATGTTTATAGCAGGAGTTAATTTTACACTGCTATGGCTATTCTGTATGAAGGAGTTAAAAAGAGCGTCTAAAGATGAAGAGTTTACTAATTATCTAGTCTATTTGGCTGTTGCAATATGCGCGATGGTATTAGCTCTAATGGCTACTGAGATAACTCTTGGCAACTCATTAAGATACAGTTTGTTCAATGTTATTTCTATTGGAACTTCTACTGGATTTTCTTCAACAGATTATGGTGCTTGGCCGATTGTTACACAAATAATATTCTTGACACTAATGATCATTGGTGCATGTGCTGGCTCTACAAGCGGAGGATTAAAATTACTGAGAATTAATTTAGCCTTCAAAGTAGCAATGCGTGAAATTGTACGAATTGGACAACCAAGAAGGATAGAACGTATTCGGATGAATGGTGAAGTTGTCGAAAAACAGCAACTTGGCCTAATAGTAGGAATGTTGTTTGTATGGATTGGCCTATTTGCAATATCTTGCGTATTGTTGGCGATATTTATGCCAAACGAATCCTTTGAAAGTATAATTTCAGTTGTAGCATCATCCTTGGGTAATACTGGACCAGCACTTGGCGAATTTGGCCCGACTAATACGTGGGCAGAGATGAATGCTGGCGCCCTACTAATTACATCAGTACTGATGTGGTTCGGGAGATTGGAATTATTAACCGCGGTTATTTTGATTCATCCTAGAACATGGAAAAAGGAAGAGAAAGAATAAATATTCAAAAGAGTTTAGTTTGACCAGGATCTTTTTCCTCAACTAATTTATCTTCTTCGACTTGCTCAATTGGCTGCTGCTCAATCTGAGATAATGGCTGGATATCATCACGCTTTTCGAGTAACTTGATTTGACTTTCATTATAATCAGCAATCAGGTCTTTTGTACTTCTTCGTGATAATGGAAGTCCTGCTAATGAAGCATGTTCTTCTGCGGTTAAGCCCAGACTTAGTGAGATGGTAAAGTCGGAAGCGTCGCCTACCTTTTCTTCAGCCGATAATAATACTGATAGTATAGGCATCATCTCTTCTCTGACTGTTGATTTATTTGCACCACATGTACTAGCCAATCTATCAATAATTGTCGGACGCGTGTATTAACTACCACGGCGCAGAAAATTGGGGTACGACGGGAAAATACGGCCACTTAGAGAGGTCGGATTGGCTATACTGGCTGATAGCGCACTCAGGTTCGAACACCAATAAGTAGAACGGTGTGCTGTATTCAAGAATCTTCCATAAAACATTTTATTTGCTTGCGCTAATGAACGGGCGCCTCTAACAATTCCCTTAGGATCTGTAAACAAAGATGCATTATTCCAATGCACCCAATTCATCAAATCATCGGGCGACTTATCTATAGAACGAGAAATAGTTGATGCTTCTTCAGCAGTTCGACTCCTGTACAAAGTATCTAAGCCAGGGAATACTTCAATCGAAATATCTCTCTGACCTGCGGCGATTTGCATGCGTACGGCATCGGTAGTCAGTTTTACTTCTTTGTCAACACAAACTACCTGCAGATCACGAACTAATGCTCGAAGGTCTCCTGGGTTGGCCTTGACCAGTTCTTCAACCGCTGAATCATCGAATTCAATTTTCTCTTCACGTAGTACTCTTTTTGCAATTCTTCTAAGGGCTTCATCACTGGCTCTCTCAAAATTTATTTTTTGCAAGTGCTTTGAAAAGCGGTCCCTAGTACTTCTCCATGTGGAACCTTTGCCCCATAATCCCATCTCTTCATTGCACGCTAGAATCACTGGTTGCATGGTAGCATCTAGCAATCTCAACAATTCAGCCTTACCACCAGAATCTCCACTGAAAGTTATTTCCTTACCTCCAATTTCATCACCCATCATGGCTTTTTCCAACTTTTCTTGGTTAACCGCTCTTAACCCTCCGGATAGATGGTCGACTTCATCCAATAATATCAGAGTTCTTTGGTTTTTTACATTCGGGTCATGGAATAAAGAACGATGGGTTGAACCTTGGGTTGCAGCCTTTCTTATTGCAGCAGCATTTCTTGCATCGGATGCATTGAGTTCAATTACATTCCAGCCCATATCAGCTGCTACTGCTCTTGCGACACTTGTTTTTCCAACACCGGGTGGCCCCACTAGGAGTAGTGCCTTTTTACTAGGTGTGCCAGATTGCCAATCGTCCAACCATTTGCGGATTTTACGGCGTTGGACCTCATTACCTTCCAATTGCCTTTCGGAAACCGGACGGTGACGTTCAGTCCAATCACTCACTTCACCCATAACATACAGCCATCACCGATGGTTATTCAACATTCACAATTCTGAGATAGAAATCCTTGATTGTTTGCCACTATCTCTATCCCTTAGAGTAACCGTATTATCTTCTAATGATTGATGGTCAACTGTAATGCAGATCGGAACTCCGATTTCATCTGCTCTGGCATAACGTCTTCCGATTGAACCACTAGCGTCGTAGATAGAAACAGTTCCAGGTTTAGAACATAGTAACCGATGAATTTCGTTTGCTAATTTGCCCATCCCATCTTTCTCGAATAGAGGGAATACGCAATAATCAACAGGTGCGATAGATTCATTCAATCTTAGAGTAACATATTCTTCGTCATCCTTTCCGGATTCATCATAAGCGTGGTCCAGCAAGTGCCAAATGATTCTGTCAATACCAAAAGCAGGTTCTACAACATGCGGTATGTACCATTCACCCGAAATTGATTCAGTTGTTTGAACACGCTTTACATGCGCTGAGTCAACAGTTACTGACTCTCCGTTTTCTAAAGTTACTTGAGTAGGGAATTCGCAGGCAGAAGGTAATTGTTGTACAGCCTTTTTGACAGCACCTGCTAGTGCCCTAAACGCTGGGCCCGCAGTTGCTCCATCAGTAGTCCAGCCATCTATTTCTACGATTTTTGGTTGGTCAAACTCACGACGTGCTCGAAGTGTTTTTCCTGTTGCTTTCTCATGCGCTTCAAGATCGTAACAACCTCTGTGGGCAATTCCAACACATTCAATCCACCCATATGAACCAAGTATTTCCACATCCCAGCAATCGCTTGCATAATGAGCCATTTCATCGCTTTCATGTTGTCTAAATCTTAATTTTGAACTGTCGATTCCAATATTGTTTAGGAAATCAAATGTTTTAGCCATGAATAGTCCAACAGTTGGGTGGCGAATTATTCCTTTAGCAACAGCATCGCCAATCGACATTTTAATCTCGCCATCGCTTTCTGATAGTAAGTTCATCTGTATAGATGACCACTGTGAAAAATCATGTTCAAGATCAACCTCAGGATCAATGAAATATTCTAATTCAGCCATGTTGAACTCTCTAAGTCGAATCATGCCTTGGCGAGGGCTGATTTCATTTCTATAGCCCTTACCAACTTGTACCGCTCCAAATGGCAATCTCTCACGGTTATGTCGATATAATGAGGAGAATGATGTGAACATACCTTGTGCTGTTTCCGGACGAAGGAAACCTGGCCTACCAGATTTACCTGCTCCAATGGTAGTGTTGAACATCAAATTTTGAGCTTCTATTTTACTCCAATCGCTAGCACCACATGCAGGGCAATGCGGATTAATATCACTCAGCAATTGCTGCAAGTCTGACTTTGTCAGAGAATCCGGATTCGGATGATGTGGCTCAAGAATTGTATCTGCACGACTTGCTTCTTCGCATGAGTTACAATTTGTCATAAAATCGGAAAACTCTCCAACATGACCACTGGCTTCCAAAACAGCATATGGAGTAATTGTAGGGCACGATAATTCGACTATGTTGCCCATAGAAATCCAATGATTAAGCCATGCTTGATTTACTTTATTTCTAAGACGGCCACCGACTGGGCCAAAGTCATACAATCCCTTCGCTCCGCCGTGTATTTCAAACGCGGGTAAAATGATTCCACGGCGCTTTAGCATCCCAGTTAGACGTTCTAGACGACCTTCCTCTGCATCAGCCATAGTTTTCACCAATTGGGCGGTGGTGTCTCCAGCCTTTGAACCTCACCTAACAACTGCAAAGAAAATTATACTTTAATGGACAATAATTTGCGCTATCATAGGTATTGTTTTTGAAAGATGGACACTTGGTAGTATTCATGGGCCAATCGATGGTAGCAATCACGCAGCAAGATTGCACCGGTTGTGATCTGTGTATTGCACATTGCCCATTTGAAGCATTGTTGCCACTGGCGGTAAATCCACAAGGCCGAAAACATAGCAAAAGACCTGTTATTGTGGTTGAAAGCAATTGTGTAGGTTGTTTATCTTGTATCGGTTCTTGCCCCACTGATGCCTTGTACGAAATCGCTATTCCAGAGAGTGCAAAAAAGTCGCTATTAATGAATCCAACAAAACAAGAAGATACAGAAATTGTAAATCGGTGGAAAAAAGGTGGATTAGGTGTTGCTTGATTTCCCCAACAGACTCTCAATGGCTTACAATGGCCTCTTTTTGTGAAAAACAAAAGTTGCTATTGGTTTGTAAAGGCAACCAATTATTATGCTATTTTGTATTTGCTAATAAGCGAAGCATTGATAGGCTCTTCACCCCGGAATTGGCCTCATCGGGTAGGCTAAAAAAATGGCGGACATACACTACCTAGAGAATCCTTTAGCCAAAGAGGAATTAATGGAGAAATTATGTCCACCCGTTCGCAACTGGTTCAAAGAGAAGTTTGATGACTTCACGAGACCACAAAAACTGGCAATTCCTGCGATTATGGCCAAAGAGCATTTACTACTATGTTCACCCACTGGTTCAGGTAAAACTTTGACTGCATTCTTGACAGTCATTGATAATTTAGTAAGAGCAGCCCTTCAAAAGAAATTACAGAAAAAGGTCTACTGCGTGTATATCTCTCCAATTAAAGCACTAGCTAATGACATTCAAAGAAATTTACTTGGGCCTCTGAAGGAAATATACGATAATTATTTGCCAGCTGGGACTCAAGAGGTAAAGGTTGGATTACGAACTGGGGATACCCCACAAAGTGAACGGCAAAAAATGCTCAGAAATCCCCCTCACATTCTGATAACGACTCCTGAATCTCTGGCAATAGCAATTACTTCTCCGAGATTTCAACCTATTGTAAATGCGGTAGAATTCATGATTATTGACGAATTGCACTCACTAGTCCCATCGAAGAGAGGAGTTCATCTCGCTTTGACTTTATCTTACTTGGACACATTACTAACAATTCCAGTTCAAAGAATCGGTATTTCTGCTACGATGGAGCCACTAGAAACTGTTGCCGAGTATCTCGTTTCAAGTGGTGATGATGAAGACGGAGTAGGGACTAAAGTCAATATCGCTAAAATCTCTGGCGCTAGAGAATTGGATTTGGACATCCTGATCACAGATCCAAAATTCAGTGACCTTTCGGTAATGAAAATCCTTGAGAAGAATATTGAGGCTATTGCAGATTTAATTTCGGCACACAATACAACACTGGTATTTGCCAATACCAGAAAGATGACTGAAAATATTGTTCTCAAACTACGCCCGCACCTAGGTGAATTAGTTGCTGGCCACCATGGTTCAATGGATAAGAAAATGAGATTGGATGTGGAAAAGAAATTGAAGCATGGACACTTACGTGCCGTAGTAACTTCTTCTTCTCTTGAAATGGGAATAGATATCGGTTCAATAGATTTAGTGTTGCAAATTGGAAGCCCTGGTGACATATCAACCGCATTGCAAAGAATTGGCCGTGCCGGGCACCATGTAGGAGGTATTCCAAGAGCGAGGTTCCTTCCTTCAAGCGTAGATGATTTGCTTGAATTAGCCGCATTACAAGCAGCAATACAAACGGGAGATATGGATCTTCTTGATTTTCCCCAAAATTGTTTAGATGTTGTAGCTCAATTTATGATAGGATTAGTTATTATCAATGAAATTGATATTGATGAGGCCTTTGAAATAATCACCAATGCTTGGTCTTACAGAAATTTCTCCTATGACGATTTCATTGATGTTCTTGATATGCTGGAAGAAGAACGGAGAGTATGGATAGATTGGGAAGATAATTTATACGGAAAGAAAGGATATTCAAGAATGATTTACTATACTAACGTTGGAACAATCGCGATGGATAATTCATTCTTGGTATTCAATGCAGAAGGGTCGATTCTAGGTCAGTTATCAGGTTCATTCGTCTCCAATCTACGCGGGGGAGATGTTATCTTGCTAGGTGGTTCAACCTATCGGGTAACAAATATCCAAGGTACTAGAGTAAATGTTCAATCGGTCACAGGATATCGCCCTACAGTTCCTTCTTGGTCTGGAGAAGCAAGGTCTAGGTCTAGAGAATTGTCAAAATCACTTCTAGATTTAATCGGTCATTGTTCATTAGCTCTGCGCCGTGAACAGGACCCAAGAGTATTGCTACAAGATGCGTACGGCCTCGGTTCAGATGTTGCAAATGCAATAGCCCGTCACTTAGAGGAGCATTCTATAGATTCATTCCAAGTTCCAGACCCAAATAAAATATTAGTTGAACAAGTAATATCGGGAGGCCAACCAACCTACATGATAACAACTTGTAGGGGACGTGGATTCAATACCGCTCTAGGCTACTTTATGGCAGGATTGGCAGAAACTAACGGTATTGCAGTTCTGGAATTATCATATGATGAAAATGGACTTCTTTTGAAAACATCAAGAGAAGTTGATCCTGGAGTTATGTACGAAGCGTTCCGTTCAAATAATCACATTGAAGTAATTGAAAGATATATTACCAACACTCAAATATTTACCAAGAGATTTAGAGAAGTTGCCGGACGTTCAATGATTATACCTCGTCGGATTGGTTCCGAAGAGGTCAGTCCACAGCAATTCCAACAAAAGGCTGAGGCGCTGTTAAAGAAGCATAGAACAATGGATGATAGTTTGTTAATGCGAGAGGCAAAGAATGAGATTATGTTTGGAGATATTGATCTTAAAAGCCTGACCGAATTCTTAGAACTGTGTGTAACAGGTGATGCAAGAATAGTTCACAACAAGGTTACTGTTCCTTCGAGATTGGGAATGTCCCTATACATGTCTGCATTTGAGGACTTGATGGCAATGAAAACTCGTGCATTTTTGGTCAAAGATATTGACCCTGAAATTTTACGCCGTTTGCTAGGTACTCGTTCTCTTGCAACTGAATTATCCAGTGAACAGCTAAGAAAATATTATTTGGACAAAGCACCTGTTCCTACAAATGCACGGGAATTATTCAATCTAATGAGCCATGGTGGAGGATTGGATAGAGAATTTAAGAATCCTCTGTACAAAGAAAAATTACAAAATATTAATCTTGACCATATCGGTAATTGGGTTGAAGAATTAGTTGAATCCGGAGAAATTACAAAAATTGACGGAACTGGTTGCGATATTGATGGGAAGTGGTTCAGCCCATATATGGCTGAAATACATGGTACTCTCGGTTGCTTATCTACAAATGGTGGAGAAGATGCAGATGATTTACGTGAAATTCATACCCGTGGAATCACCTACAAGTACGCTACTAAATTTGAAGGTCGTAAACCAATAGAATGGGAAGAAAGAGAATTGAGTGACCCCCATGAAGCTCTTCGAGTTAAAATAATTGAAATGTTAGGATCTGAAGGTCCACAAACTGGAGATGAAATGGATGAAAGATTACCATTCCCTAGAGAGATGGTTGACAGAATTATCCATGAACTCGAATCCCGAAGTGTTATCTCAGTTGGATTCTATCGCCAAACCGATGATGCAGAATATATTCTCAAAGTTGATGAGCATAGGCTAACTGGTGGCTCTGAAGATGTTGTTGAATACCGTTGGGTGCAAAACATGGTTTTGGAAAAGTCCTTCAAACAATATGATAATTGTTTTGATGCTTTTAATTCTCACGTATTATTCCAAAAGCAGCAAGAATTACTATATCGCGTTAAAGATTTCAATTTTAAGGATTGGACAGATGTTCAACTTGATTCTGATGTAATTATGGGTCGTTTGCTACATAATCGTATAGGATACACTACCAAAAAATCTATTCCGATGTTACTCGGTTTGAAGCCTGAACCATGGATTGGTCCAATGGAAGATGAAATTTTGAGCAAAGTTCCAATCGATGATAATATTACTAGAATTGAATTACTAGAAAATTATCCAAAGGGCGATGAATTCAAACCTCTTCAAAGAGACTTGAAAAATGCAATTTCTAATCTTGAGCGCCAGATGATGGTGGTAAAACAATTTGAGGATGTTATAGGAAGACGCAGAAGACTATCCCTATTCCATCGTGTACATGATGTATATGAGACAATGGACTTCGAGGATTCGTTAGTTGAAGTCATCGGAAGAATGGGTCCAGTTAAAGCAAATACACTGCGGTTCTATGTCACTCGCTCATATGAAGATTTGACTGTTGCCTTGATGAATCTAGAAAAGTCAGGGCGTATTTCTAAGGTTATGGCATTAGTTCCAGACCCTGAGGCATTTTATTGCATGCCAGATGAAGTCCAATTACTAAAAAGGCCTAGAAGAGAAGATAGAACCATGAGAATTTTGACACAATCAGATCCTTATGTTTCTAGATTTATTTGGGAGGTTAGAAGTGTACTAGACAGAGGTTGGTATCTACCTGTGTTCAAGGGAGTTGACCCTGTGGGCAAGGTCTTGATGTTCAAAGTTAATGATTATCTAGAAATCAAGGACTTGCATGTTCCAACTGCATACCTAGACGAGTTCTGTGAAGCATTTAGAATACTACTAGAAAACCATTCAGACCAGTTAGTAGATGTCGCGGTATTATCCAATTTCAATAGCGAACCTGTTTCATCTATTGACGAAAATACTAGAAAATCACTAGAAGCAATTGGCTTCAAAGTAGCTGGTGAAAGAATGATTCGCGGTGGAATTGTGGACCCACAACCTAGAGAAGTTGCAGAAAAAATACTATTCCATCAGCACAACTTACACCAGGACTCAAGATTAGAAAATGAAATTGCTGCACTGAGAAATGTTCCTGAAGTTAGAGATGACTTCGCATTAAGAGGACGTGCTTCTGTTTACCGTGTTGACCTTAAGAGCATGGCTAGTGCACACCGTCTGCACCAAGGAATCAATATGCGAGGCCATCAGGTTTGGGCAACATACGAACACTTCAGAGACTTGTTGACAATTAGAGGATTACCTCCAGATGATGAATTATGGGATGTTATTGAATTCTTCTCTGTCAATTCAGACCCCAAAATCTTCAAAGAGAGACATGCACTGACCCAATCACAATTTAGGAAATTATTGCAACCGCTGGTCAAATCTGGCCATATCGTACAAGACTTTAGAGGCGGGTATAGAACTGTTACTCAGAGAGATGATGTCGATCGTGTTGAATTGCGTAGAGAATATTTGCGAAAGCTTGTCGCAGAATACCCAGTTATTACATTGAAACAATTACTACGTTTAGCAGGAACTCCATTCAAGCCGGAAGAATTGAAGGCGATTCTTAACTCCTTTGAAGAGGATGGAACTCTAATCAAAGGATTCCTAATTGAAGACTTACATGAAGTCTGCTGGGGTCGTAAAGAACTTCTTGAAAAGTCGAATAAGATTCCTCCAATTCGTGATTTCGTTCTACCTCCTAGCGACCCAATCGCACCATACTTCTCAGGTATTTTGAAAGAGAAGTTTGGATTTGGTTCAGCATACCTAGTATTCAAGAATGCGGAACCAGTCGCTGCATTCAAGGCAAATACAAGAAATAAAATTATTGAAGTCAAAGATTACGAAGGTTCTGAAAAAGGCTGGAGAATTGTCAAAGAATTTGCATGGGAACAGCAAATGCCATTGAAGACTGAAATTCGTATTGGCGGAAAACGCCTAGAGTGAAATCGATTCAATCGAATAAGTCATCCAGCACTTCCGAGATTTCATTGATATTCTGCGGTGCTTGCTGCGAACCAGTTCCTAATAATTCACTTGAGGCTTCTGATGCTGCGATGTTTTGTGCAGCGGATGTTTGTGGCTCAAAACTTGTAGGTTGTTCTCCAAAAGGCGTTGAGACTACCTGATCAATCGGCTCTGTAAATGGATTTTCTGAATCAACACCATCCAGTTGAGGAATATCTTTGTCAATTGAATCATTCATTCCGAGCATTTCATCTTGCATTACATTGTGACGGTCCTCATCCCAGTGTTGATTTGTTTCAGATACTAATCCACTACCACCCATGCCGCTCTTTAGGAAGAATAGCAATAATCCTGCTAGTACTAGTAAAGCCATTCCACCTGTTGCATATAGCAAGTCATTAGCGACACTCGGTGCGAAATCAGCATTATCACCAACTCCATCTCCATCGCTATCTATTGACTCCTTAGGGTCTTCAGGGAATGCGTCATCTTCATCTACAACTCCGTCTCCATCACTATCGAATGTACTAAATGTTGTTTCACACAATAATGATGCAAGTTCAAGCTCTTCAAAGTCAATAAATCCATCATCATTAACATCCATAGTTAGGAAATTGTTCTCATTAACCCATACCAATACGCTGAAATCTTCCATTGAAACCTTTCCTCCACTATTTAATTGTTCGAAGTTACTGAATAATTCATTATCGCAACTACAAATGTCTTGTAAAACTTCTGCAAATTCAATTTCACCATCTGAATTAAGATCTATATCCTCAAAATTAATTTCTCCTGAGTCTTCGTCTATAACTTCAAATTCTCTTGTAGAAACGACTCCGTCTCCATTTGTATCAACTTCTTTAAAGGTAATCTCTGCATACTCTTTACATGATTCTACTTTGATTGGTTCGTCAATCGGTGGGTCAATCGGAGGTAATTCAGATTCAACCCAAGATGCAATAATGGATACATCACTAATATCTGAGACTGCAAATAAAGTGATATCAAATCGTCCATTTGAAGGATTCCAAATCATTATGCTTTGTGATGTTCCATCTCCATTTGATTCAATGGTAATATCTTCGGAGGTGAAGTCCATCTCATTACCTTGATTGCCGTTAGGTCTACCTTGGCGTCCTTCTTCATCGCCATCATCAAAATCAAAATTAAAACCATCGAAATCGATAGAGTAAGTTTGCCCTTCAACTTCAAAGTTTAGTATTCCTTCACCACCATAGGTCGAGATTTTTAATGATTCACCCGGATTCTCCATTTCTAGGAAGAAGAATAATTGCTCACCCTTAGGTGCTTCAATTCCTGCAATCTCTTCATTATTAAATAATTGAATTGGTGTTCCGTCATATGTCCAAACATACCGATCTTTGAAATCTGCCACAATACTTACTCCACTGAATACATATTTTGAATCTAATAAAATATACCAAACACCTGGTGTAGGGTCATTGAATCCAATCTTATCATCTGCTCCAGGTGCGCTAGAACTAATATCGAATGTTGTAGGTGTAGGAGCACTTTCGTGCCTCATGAATAATTCAGCTTCTCCTACTCCGTCAAAGAGGTCAACTTCTAATCTTTCAGTACCAGTTGGAACATTAATCTTGAAATACTGATCTAATCCATCATATCCACTCATCGGTCCGTATTCAACCCCTGGGAATAATTCAATTGCATCGTCCGAATCAAGATTCTCTGGGGGATAGGTTAAATCTGCAATAATTGTAAAATCATTGGCTCTGAAATAAGTATATGCGATTACGTAATATGTTCCGACTTCAACATCGTACAAGTGTACTTCTTCGTTATTTCCTTGTCGGGATGACCAGTCTTCTTTACTTGAAGATTGGCCTTCGGAGCCATCATCAGGTATTCCAATTTGTCTTCCTTCAGCACTATTTCCTGACTGCATGAACTCAAAGTCAAAAAATTGGTCAAATGGATCTGGAGGTCCTCCGTATGAAATTGCTAAATCAGCATTACCTCGTCCACCATATGTCTTTATTCTCAAATCCGATAATGGCTCTGTAACATTCACGTAATAATATAGAATTCCATTGTTAGAATCTTCATCATCACTTTGCCAAAAATTGCCCTCAATTGATTGGCCTGTTACTGCAATTCCATCATTCAATTGAGTCATCTCATCCAATGAAGGAGGTGCTTCTGCAAGATCCCAATACGCCGATATAGTCAATTCTTCAACATCATCATTGGCAACTAATACGAACCACCAAACACCTTGTTCAGGCCATGACATTGTTTCATACATATACTCCCATTCAGAATCATATTTTGCGTAATGATCCCATGCACTTGGAACTGAATCATGTCCGGAATAAACGGTATATGATGGATTCTGTGCGTCATCTTTTATCGACCAAGACCACATAGAGATCTCAAATGACTTTGTGTATTCTGGCAAGGTTACGAAATAGAGCAAATGGTCTCCAGCATTTGCATTGATGTTGCTGAGACTTATTCCATTCAGCAATTCCTTAGCTTGAGCGACTATTGTTCCGTCTGGCATTACCCATGAAGCGCCATGAATTGTTCCATTTCTTGCAGCCTGGTCAACTGTTAACTTTCCAATACCTTCAGGGAAAGACCACAATGAAACTGTATTTTCATTTACTTCAGGAATATTTATTGACAAAGGTGACTCTTCAGTTCCATTTTCGCTGGTAGAATTATTATCGGTGCCAGTGGTGGTTTGATTTTCGTCACCACTTTCATTACCAGTACTGTTAGTTGTTTCATTGCCAGTACCGTTAGTTGTTTCATTGCCAGTACCGTTAGTTGTTTCATTGCCAGTACCGTTAGTTGTTTCATTACCAGTACCGCTGGTGTTTTCATTACCAGTATCATTATTTGAATTATTAGAACGAGAATAATCTACTCTGTCAATTCTAACATTGTCTATTAGACCTTCAAAGTAATTACAATCGCATCCAGCACCCATCTTACCAATAATCAATTCGTCACAGTCTTCGCCTGATTCAAAGCAAGAGTTTGAACCAAAATCACCTGCTGGAATATTGCTTTGTGAAGCATCAAACGACCCTACTAATTGACCATCAATGAAAAATGAACCGCCCAATCCTTCTGTTAATGCAACTGCAACATTCGACCACTGCATTGTTGGCACTGTAACATTGACACCAGTAGTTGGGTGCTTGGATAGTGAATATTCATCAGCATATGCAAGATGGCCATTGTTGAGATAGATTCCATAGCCATAATCTCCTAGCATTGTAATAAATTGAGTACCAGTTGAGGTATATGGATATACGTCAGCAGAAATAGTCAATTGACCATCGAGGTCAAAGTCTGAATCAGTTTCTGCTTCAACATAATCATTGATTCCATCAAAACGAAGCGCGTAATCAGCACCTGGACCGACTTCAACAACTCCATAGACAGGGAAATATTGCGGATCGTCATCTAAATCATTCCAATCACCAGGTTGGATATTACCCATATTTGTCCCAGTGATGTGGACATAGTCTTCATCTCCACCTTGTCCTGGCTGACCTTCACCCCAACTTCTGTAAAAGAATGGAGTCCCATCATGCCAATTAAATTCACCTTCAACACCCGTATCGGATAAACCAATCCACAAATGCCTTGTTTGATTATCAAAGGATGCAAATGTATCGAAGAGCCAATCGTTTTCCTCGCTATCATCTACAGTGGCTAAAAATCCACCTAATCCTCGTGCTGCTTCAGCAGAATCTGTCCATGAACCCTCGCTCAACAAGTAATATGTATTGTTATTAGAAGGATTAATAGCAGTGTGCAATATTTCAATTCCAGTCGAATTCTCTGCACTTGATTGTGCTAATAGTGGAGACAAACTAGACAAAATTAAAACAACCAATATCAGGGCTGATGGGAAACGCTTTACTGTATCCATATTTTTTGGTCACATGCAAAACCTATTAATCTATTCCACTACAGGATTTATTAAAATTCAAACTATTTTGAATCTGATTTACTATTTCTCGCAGTTAAAGGTTTGAGAAGGCGGAGTATGTGCTTGTGTAATTCTGGCAAAATATCAAACATGATTAAGGCCATTAAAAACATGGCAAATAAGGAAACTACTCTCGCAACATAGGCGTGTCCAAAGTCAAATACTGAAAGTCCATTAAACTCCCAAGTAGCATATGTTAGGTGCATCCAAATCAATCCTGCGTTTCTGAAAAGATTTAGAATATGTATTATTGCCACTACAAGGAATAATGCGCGCAGACGTCTTTTCCAATCAATATCCAATACTGAAATCGCACCAATGAATACTACCAAGGATTGCAGAGCAGTACATGCGAGGACGAAATTAATACCAATCATCGAGCCATCTGCTAGAATCAATTCTGTGTGAATTGGATATTCACCAATCATTTCTGCACTAAACCAACGATTACCTTCCCAGGCATCCCAAGTGACAACTCCTGCATCTGTATTGACCCATGTCTCTCCTAATTGGATATCTTGTCCTCCGGAAAATCGCAACATCCAAGCTGATTGAGAGGCCACTACCCAAATTGCTAGTACATTCAACCACGGCATATGGGCGATCAGAAGATAGGGCCCTCCTGCGAATGCCACTGCGCCTCTTGCCCAATTCAACGCCTTTCGGGTCTCCTCGCTAGTTTCTTGCCCTTCCCACCATGCCATTGCCAAAGCCATTGGCAGTGTTAAAGCAGACATTATCACCAAAACTACATCGTCATGTTCTAGATATCTAAATGAATCATTGAAGAAATATAGTCCAACAAAAACCCAAGCCAGTTGAGCGATGCGGGTCATTGATTTGTTTCGCCCAAACCAACTAATTGCCAGTAACGCCATACCTATGACGCCAAGCAGTGTTGCAGTAGATGGGCTCATCAGCATTGAGCAGACCTCTATCAACTTACATTTCAATACTTACTTCGCTGGTTACAACAAAACACTTGATGCAGAACCCTTTGAGCGAAACTATGCGAGGTGTTATTGCTCAAATCACACCTCATAAATCAAACCTAGATCAGCACCAATTTCATGGCGGTATAGCATTTTTAGATAGAGATGGAGTTCTTAATTTGGGATATTCCACATACGTTAATTCCCCACAGCAAGTAAAAATGCTATCTGGTGCTGGAAAATCTATCGCAACATTGCGAAGAAATGGTTGGTTGATCTGTATTGTAACCAATCAATCACCAATAATGCGTGGATTGTGGAATCAACAAACTTTACACGCGATTAATGATGAACTGAGAAGACAATTATTGGATGAAGACCCCTATGCTCTAATCGATGTGATTCTAGCATGCCCACATAGGTCTAGAGATATGTGCGCCTGTCGTAAACCATATCCAGGGATGTTATCATTAGGTAGTGAAATTCTTCGTGATGGCAATTATGATGAATCTAATCTTATCGATGGAAGGGGAGTCATTGAAGTTGATTCACATCTGAGAGATGTTGACTGGTGGGGAAGCAAAAAACAGCCACCGCACCCACTGGATTTGATGCTCGGAGACCGTAGATGCGACCTTGGTGCTGCGTGGGCTTATGGGGCTAGAATCTTTAGAGCAAATCCAGAGATAGGTATCGCAGGTGAGATAAGTAAGATGATTGACGAGGAGCATGAAGGGATAGACTTCAAACCGGTGTGATGACGAATGGGTTGGCTAGGATTAGATGATACTGACACTCTCGCTGGAGGTTGTACAACCCTCGTATTCCACCAATTATTGGAAAACTTACCATCTAATGTTTCAATTAGAGAAACACGATTGGTGAGATTATGGCCATTCGCAAAAAAACGTACGCGTGGCAATGCTGCCATGGCTGCAGAATTGGTTTTATTGAATGATGAATCTAATGTTATCACAGATCTTAAGCAATTAGAAAGCGCCACTAAATCTTTATTAGAACATCTTGATAATTGGTGGACTGAACATATTGCACCATTGGAAGGTGCAGTAGAGCAATCAACACATAATGATAGACCTCAAGTACCAACTGAACCTGGAATGGTTTGGTTTAATGACCAGCCAAATGAAACGTTCTATAGAATGGCTGTCGCTGAAAATGTTGTCTTATCGCAAGCACCTGCTGCTGATAAATCGTGGGGAAGCCACGGTATTATTGGCGCAACTGCTGCAACCTCATGGGCTGCCCAATCACATACTTGGGAAGCGATTGCTTGGAGAGATGATTGTTCATCAACTGTAAGAGATATTTGTGAACGAACTTTGAGCGTTATCGATTCATGGCAAGGAACATTTATGTCGAGAGATTCTAGAAAAGGTAGAAGTCTAATAGCACCGAGAGGGAACTGCCCTGTCCTGTTTGGAGTCCGTGCAAGAGATAAGAAGACCGCTAATAATGCTGCAAAGAAATTGTTAGAGTCTGAAGCCACTCAACCATCTAGTGGAATGAGAATTTTTATGACAAACCAAGCGAGTGATGATCACTTGAACGAATTATTCAGTGGTAAGGTAATTTCAACAAAAATACTTAGCCGCGGTCATGTAATTCTCCAGATAGAATCTAGTGCTGCAGAAGTAATAGAAGGAGAGGAAGTCTCTGCTGAACAATCAACATGGATGGCATTTGCTCAATCTGGTGATGTCAAGAACTTAGCACAGTGGTTACAAACTGGAGATTTGATAAAAGGAAAGGGGCTCCTTGCTGATGATGGGGCTCTTCACCTTGAAAAATTGAAATTGATTGAGGCATCAGAGAGAAATAAACGTAGACCTCCTTGTGAAAAATGTGGTAGAACTGTAAAAAGCCAAGGCAAAAACAATAAATTACGCTGTCCGGCTTGCAAGAACTTGCAAGAAAATATATGGATTTATAACCCGCAAAACCCACCTCATCGCGGTTGGGTTCAGCCACCTTCGGACCATAGAAGACACTTGGCCCGCCCACTGAAGTGGGACCAATAATGACACTCTAGAAGTGTCATCAAAGCGAAAGCATCAATATCAAGTGCTATTCATGTATCTTTATGGATGAAGGAACCACCAAGAATATCGCCTATATAATTTCAGCCATTATTTTTATATTGATGGCTAGATTTGTGTTACGTAAAGGATTAGAAAACCGTTCACGAGTTCTCAGGGATAATGCTCCTAAAATTGCCGGTGAGGATGAATTGGATGGCGGAGCTAAAAACCCTCACCAATTTGATGAACCAGATGATGAAGCACTTGACGAGATGGCTAAATTACTTGGCGAAGAAGAGTGATTAAATCGAATTAAAGCCGGATTCTTCCAGTTTTAAATCAATACTTTCATCACCGATTTTCAATGTTCTAAAAGGTCCATCTTTTGTTCTTGTTAAAGTCGCAATCGTAAAACCGGCTTTTTGCATTGCATTAGCGGACCTTGCAACTATTATCTCTTTGGAATTACCACTTGCATCTATACTCCCCTTTGAAACTAACAATAATGTAGCCTCCACTTTCTTTTCATCACGTAGTTTGACCATTTGAGTTAAATCGCTACTAGCGATTCTGCCACCAGACTCACACCAGTCATCTATGACGATCATTGATACTGATGGTAAACTATTCATTGCTTGAATAATTGATAATACTGCTAATTCCGTATTTCCTGCAATGCTCATGGCATGGAATCTTGATGATTGAATCAGAGATAAGTGCGAAAATAATTGTGAAAAACGTACTGCATTTGGCAAATCTTTACCTGCCCAAATTACTCTTCCACCATTTTCTATTGCGTCTGCTGCTAGATGAAGAGCCAAAGAAGTCCCACCTACTGAGCCTTCAATTGCAAGATGGATATCTTGACCCTTAGCACCTAGTGAGTACCTTGCCATATTGTATCCTTTACGCCAGCGGTGTTAATGCCTTGCTATCATTTCAATAGCGGGAGTATTGCCAAGATTAAGATAATGATGGGGCAATGCCAATAAACGAAGTCGGCACCACTGTGTATATGAGCGACGGAGTTAGAAAAGGCGAGCGCATTCCAAGAAGGGCACTTCCTGATTTCGAAGAGGTTGCTAACTTCGGGGAAGCGATGTCAAAGCATGGCTTTTGGGGAACTGCCTTGGAAGATAAAAATCAATACGGCCCAGTGGCTATGATGATTCTACTATTGGTGGTGGCGACAGTAACCGGCACAGTATTGAAATTACTAGGTTGATTGTCCAATTCGAATTTTTAGATTACATTTCAAAATCGTATTGCTTCATCATAATTTTAGGGCAATACTCAAACCCTTTGCTAATTGCGGGGAAATATGGATGGGGAATCGGTCAATGTTGAAAGTAGAACATCTGCGCAAGATAAGCGTTGGACTATCATGGCAGCACTTCTTGGAACAAATACTGCTTTTATGCTCTTCCAGGGCATAGAGCAGGAAACCAATCCAAATTTCATTCGTGAAATAGCATTAGCAATTATCTCTGCAACTTTACCATTCCAGGGAATATACTTCTTGATTTACACTTTTTTACTTGAGCATATAGATGAATTGAGTCCTCAACGGATCAACAGATTGAAAATGGCTTCAGCGATTTGTCAAATCGTTTCCTATATGTCCATAATTGGCTTGGGAATGATGTGGTTCAATATTTCACCCTATGTTGGGGTTGCATTCTTTTTCTCAACGGCGCTTGCTATTATCCTCATCCGTTCGGTGATGGGTCCAGTCGCTGTTGATGACATCTAGTAGAACACCTGTATCCATTATTACGGTAATAAGGTGCATGGATTTCAAAGGCAAGGTTGATGAAGCGGCGGCAAAACCGTAACATCATGGCATTCTGTCCGTTAGATTACCGCTATGGCTGTCAAGACTTCAAACACATCTGGTCCGAAGTTGGACGACATGAGAGACAATTAGAAGTTGAGAGAGCATTAATTTGGGCCCATATGCAACTCGGCCGTGTCTCTGAATCTGATTATGAGATAGTAAAATCAATTGCCAATTCAACTTCTGTAACCAAGGAGAGAGTTTCCGAAATAGAGGCAGAGACAAGACACGACATCATGGCATTGACCAAGGCTATGGCTGAAGCTGCTGGCGAAGCAGGTTGGTGTATCCATCTAGGTGCAACTTCCAATGATATAGTCGATACTGCTGTCGCTTTACAATTGAGAGATAGCATCGTATTACTAAGAGAACAACTCTGCTTATTGATTGGAGTTTGTGCTGATATCGCTGAAAGAGAACGTGACACTGTTATGCTAGGCCGCACCCATGGCCAGGCTGCAGTTCCGATTACCTTTGGTCTAAAAGCAGCAGTTTGGCTTGATGAAATGCGTCGCCAGTTGATTCGATTGGATGAAGCAAGTCCTCGCATTTCAGTTGGAAAGTTCCTCGGTGCTGTTGGAACTGGTGCTGCTCAAGGAGTAAATGCAAGAGAACTTCAAAGGCTAATACTTACTCATTTGGGACTTGGAGTGCCATTGGCAACTACTCAAGTTGTTGGAAGAGACCGTTATATCGAGTATGTTTCTTGGTTAGCAAATGTCGCATGTACTTGTGAAAAGATTCTTCAAGAGGTTAGAAACCTACAACGCTCAGAAATTGCTGAAGCAGGTGAAGGCTTTGATGTTGAGAAGCAAGTTGGTTCTTCTACAATGGCTCACAAAAAGAATCCAATCAAATCAGAAAATGCAAGTGGATTGGCTAGAATTGTTCGTTCATTCATTATTCCAACATACGAAAACGCACTACTGTGGCATGAAAGAGATTTGGCAAATTCCAGCGCTGAAAGATTTACTCTATCACACGCCTCTGCTCTATGCGAAGATGTAATGGCCAAAACTCGACAAGTATTAGCCACTATGTGGGTTGATGCTGAACGATGTATGGAGAATATCAAATCACAACGTGGCCTGGTTATGGCTGAAAAAGTGATGATAGATCTTGTAGACCATGGTATTGCTAGGGATGAAGCACATGAGATTTTACGTGAGGCATCATTCACAGCAGTTGCTAACAAGGAAGAATTAATCGATGTCTGCTCTAGAACTCCAGCGATCGCTGCTGCATTCTCTGCTGAAGAATTAGAATTTATGTTCGAACCAGCAAACCACATTGGAGTTTCCGGAGAAATTGTTGATGAAACTGTTGCTCTTGCAAGAGCTGCAATTCTGTGATTAACTACTGACCACATCAATTGTAGTAAATTCTAAATGGCCTCTTACGCCATCCCAATGCGTTTGGTAATCTACGACTAATTTACCATTCATATGCGGCCCATTCAATACAAGAGTTTCATACTCTCCACCCTCACCATCGACATTGAATCTATATCTTTGTGATAGTTCTTGTAATTTAGTAAGTGAATCTTTACTAAGCGTATGCCCAAGCCATTCCTCACCCATCCCCTCAGTGCTAACGCCTGTTAGCATCACGCCAAATCCGTTGTCTACCAAGTCCCTCATATGCTGTTGAGGAGATTGGTGCCATAATGGAGTCCAACTAATTATTGATAATTTTTCACACATCCTCTCCAGTCGACTTTTTTGATAATCAGAACGTAGGGCACCACTTACGATTCCATCAATATCCAACTTTGCTAATTCTGCTTGTAAATCATCGATCTCTAGTTCTTGTATTCCTTCACTAGCCACATTTATCCATTTTATTCCGCAAAGTTGTGCTTGAGACTCTACTGCAGCAACACCTGGAACTTGAAACATATGTGAATCTCCACCAGAAATAGTTACCGTCACCAAGTATGCAACGTCCCAGCCTTTGCACATTGCCCACCATAAAGCGGCGCAAGAATCCTTACCACCACTCGATAGAACTGCGACTCGCATAACTACGCTAGACAACCTTAGCAATTTATCCTACGGGTTAGTTACAATTGGGAGGGTTGATATGGGGTGGGGATTTCAATGGCCTGTTAGAGAGAGGCACTGGTGATGTTGGTCCATCAAAATAGACCATCATCATCATAAAGTGTCGCCTCAAAGACAAATTAGAGGTGTCAAGTATGCAACCAAGCGGAAGAGGATATGACCACGGAATAACAACATTTAGCCCAGACGGAAGATTGTTCCAAGTCGAATATGCACGGGAATCTGTAAAGAGAGGAACCACGACTGCAGGATTGAAATTCAAGGAAGGAGTTGTATTGGTCTGCGATAAGAGAATTAGCAGCCGATTGATAATCCCTGAATCGATTGAAAAGATGTTCAAAATAGATGGTCACATTGGTGTTGCAACATCAGGTTTAGTTGCTGATGCAAGACAACTAGTCGCTAGAGCTCGCGTAGAATCACAAGTCAATAGAATCACTTATGCAGCTTCAATACCTGTTGATGTATTGGTAAAGCGTATTTGCGATTTCAAGCAATCTTTCACCCAATACGGTGGATCACGCCCATTCGGTACTGCTCTACTAATCGGTGGCGTTGATGCAAATGGAATCCATCTTTACGAAACAGACCCTTCAGGGGCATACCAATCATACCATGCTGGTGCAATTGGCTCAGGAAGAAATTCTGTTGTCGAACATTTTGAGAATAACTGGAAGGAAGGTCTAACTCAAAATGCAGCAATGAAGTTGGGACTTGAGGCTTTGAGAAATGCCAACGGTACTGAATTGAACCGAGAGGCTGTTGAAGTTACTGTCATAGATGGCAACGGATATAGAGTTCTTGATAGAGATGATGTCAACAAGCAAATTGACAGACTAAAGCCTCTAGAAGAGTGATTTCATTCAAAACCATGCGCTAAGCCTTAGTGCTTGGTCCGCATATCCCACTTTGAGGGGAACTGATGGTTAGTATGGACGATGCTGTTTTAGCGCGAATGGAAAAGAGTGGTAAACGCTACGAAGTACTTGTTGACCCGACTCTTGTAGAACAATTCAAAGAAAATCCAGATTCGGTAAGAATTGATGATTTATTGGCTATGGATGAGGTGTTCCATGATGCTAGGGATGGGGAAAGGCCTACTTCTGAAGCGATTGAAAATACTTTTGCTACCCAAGATATTGTTCAAATCACACAGATTATCCTCGAAAAGGGAACCATACAACTGACAACCAATCAAAGGAAAATTATGGTTGAGAAAATGAGGCAGCAAATTATCCACCATATTCACTCACAAGCAGTTGACCCGAAGACAAAGAGCCCACATCCA
>Ga0209830_10000215_pt1 | contig 67840 bp, 52 predicted proteins | sample ArcticOcean_MG_C_12_FD_187439 | JGI IMG/M metagenome (GOLD analysis project Ga0209830, IMG submission 187439) | Marine microbial communities from western Arctic Ocean - ArcticOcean_MG_CB8_130 (SPAdes) (version 2) | ecosystem: Environmental > Aquatic > Marine > Oceanic | place: Arctic Ocean...
TCGGGTGCTTAGATACGCTTCATCACCAGCTCCTGAAAGGTCGTCTGAACAAGTCAATCGTGTGCGAGTTTGCGGCGCAGGGCGGGCAGCTCGAGATGTTGCAATGGGGGCACGCAAATGGCTGCCTTTGGGATGAGAAAACGTGCATGAACGCGGCGCAGGGCGGGCACCTCGAGGTGATACAGTGGGCGCGCTCGAACGGCTGTCCTTGGGACGGGAGGACGTGTGTGCTTGCGGCGCACCTCGGGCACCTCCAGGTGCTGCAATGGGCGCGCGCCAATGGGTGCCCGTGGGACGAGGTAATATGCCAGGTGGCGGCGCAGGGCGGGCACCTCGAGGTGCTGCAGTGGGCGCACGCGAACGGGTGCCCGTGGAACGAGATGACGTGCAGAGTGGCGGCGTTCTGCGGGCACTTCGAGGTGCTGCAGTGGGCGCACACAAACGGCTGCCCTTGGAACGAGCACACGTGTATGAGTGCGGCGCGTGGCGGCCACCTCGAGGTGCTGAAGTGGCTGCGCCAAAACGGCTGTCAGTGGGACGCGGAGGCATGCGCAGCGACGGCGATAGATGGACACCTCGAGGTGCTGAAGTGGTTGCGCGAGAACGGCTGTCCTTGGAACGAGCGGACGTGCGTGTGTGCAGCGCAGGGCGGGAACCTCGAGGTGCTGCAGTGGGCGCGCGCGAACGGCTGTCCGTGGGACGACAAGACGTGCGCGGTCGCAGCGCAGAAAGGGCAACTCGAGGTGCTGCAGTGGGCGCACGCGAACGGGTGCCCGTGGGACGAGCACACGATGCTTGTGAGTGTGGCGCATGGCGGGCACCTCGAGGTGCTGAAGTGGTTGCGCGCAAATGGCTGCCAGTGGGACGCGGATGTATGTGCAGCGGCGGCGGAGAAGGGACACCTCGCGGTGCTTCGTTGGGCGCGCGCAAACGGGTACCCGTGGGACGTGCGCGGTCGCAGCGTGGAAAGGACACCTCGAGGTGCTGCAGTGGGCGCACACAAACGGGTGCCCGTGGGACAAGGAGACGTGCAGGCTTGCGGCGATGGGCGGGCATCTTGAGGTGCTGCTGTGGTTGCGCGCGAATGATTGCCCTTGGAACAAACAGCAGTGCATGCTATTCGCGACGGAGGGACAACATCTAGACGTGATGGCGTGGTTGCGTCGTTGCGACGCACACGCGATCGTCGCACGGAGAGACACGTAAACGTGAGAGACGGGTAGAGAGACACGTACAAAAACAAGAGACTTTCAAAACAGGTCATGCGGGGCGCACCACGCGGTTCAGGAAAGGCGCGGCGTTTTTCGTCATCGAATAAATAAAATAAATTTCGGTCCACGAAATCGAGTTCCTCGACTCCCCTCCCTTCACTTCGCACCCCGCCTGCGATGTCCATGGACCCGCACCACGTGCACAACTTCTGGGGCGTTTCCCCGGCGCTTGATGTGCGGCAGGTGGTGCGGCAGTGCCGTCTGCAGGGTGGTGGGGTTCGTGCCGTGAGTTGTGCGAGCCACGATCCTTCCGAACCATCGCCAAATTTCTCCACGCTTCTGGTGGGCACGAACGATCCACGGCACATCTTCACCACGACCGCGCGGTCGCGACGGCACGGCTCTTCGGCCGACGCAGCGCCTCCCACGACCAGCTTCTTTGTGCACGAGTCGAGCACGGTGGAACTCGCGCGGCACGTGTTGCTGCTGTGCGTGTTGATGACGGACGACGTGCCACCCGCGGACAGAGTGGAACGATTCTTGGAGATCTTCGGGAACTTCACGTTGCGAGAAAGTACGTCGCAACTAGTGCAGCGTTTGGCGGCGCGCTTGGAACGGGTGGTGGGTGCGATATTCGCGGGGGAAACGACGGACGCGCCAAACAGTACGCCAGACCGCATAGCAACCGTGTTCGATTTCTCCCTGCTGAAGTTCAAAGAAAAAGACGCGCTGATGGACGTGTTCCGGAGTTGGGGCGGCGACGACGTGAACTCGAAACACTTTGACCCCGACAAAAAACGAGACCTGCGGTTGCGAAAACTCTACGGCGACCGCTTCGACCACCGGCGGAACATAATAGACTGGGACTACCACATGCGTCTTGACGCGGCAGGTGCTGGGGTGGTACACATGAAGCACTTCGCGTCGTTCCGTTGTTCAGGCATCGCGTTTCCGGTAAGGGAAGCGACGTTCCCTTGCGCGAACAAAACGCTTTTGGGGTTCGCCGAGGGGACCACCAAGGAGTGGAAAAATCGCGACGCGCGCGACGTCGGGCGCGTCGTGGATACGTTTGGGTTCTGGGGGGACATAACGAACGGGCCGTACATCGGGTTTGGTACCGACGCGGAGAACCCAGGCCAGGCGTTCGCAATGAAAAACAGGCAACACAGACACAACGCGGTTGAGATTTCCGAGATGAACGTGGCGTCGCGTTTGTTCGAAACGCGGGCGGGGGTTCCTTGGGGAGAATTTTCCAAAAAAAACGGAACCAAAGATGGTAGTAGTCTCGAGGTCGACGAAGCCGAGCTCGAGACGGACTTGATGAACGCGGCGTGTGTGGCTGAAGAGGTGGGCGGCGACGCGTCTGACACGTCCAACGCAGGTGACGCGTCCACTGCCATCTCTCCCGACGGCAAAAAAGAATGGCGCGGAGGCGACGGCGCCGTGTTCCACGAAACCTGGGCGTCGCTCCGCGTCACCCTGGTCGGCCCCGGCAATTTCGACACAGGGTTTCTTGGAAAACCGAAACGCGCGGAGGCGTTCCACGCCGTGGTGGTCGGGGCGTGGGCGGTACAGCGAGTCACGCCAACGTTAGCAAAGGTCGTGAAACCTGGCGGGGTGTTGATTACAGAGGGGAGTAAGTATTTACTCGCCGCGGACGGAAACGCAACCGCCGCGTTTGCGGAGAAAACGCTCGCGCTCGCCAACCTCGCCGGGTTCCAGGCGGTTCCGTTTGACGACACCGAGCCGGTGGACGACGAGCCCGTCACGGAAAGCGGCATGCGTCACGACGGGTCGCGGCGGCCGAAACGATTGCGCTTTCCGGGAGTGGTGAAAGGCGTGGATGACGTGCACAGGTTTTACGTGAAGCAGGGGGAGTGACTGAGGACGGCGCGATAACTTGAAAACTACCGTGATTTAGCTGAATTCCTCTCGCAGCACTTCGCAAGCATACTCAGTCCTCTTCGAGCAGATTCTCGACTGAGATCTCATCACAACTCGCACCGCGCATCCGCCGCGATGTCGGGCGGTGCTGAAACCCGCTCGCGGAAACGCGCGCGCGGCGATGCCCCCGCACCCGTCGAGCCGCAGATTAGGAACCCTAGAGCCAACTTAGGCCTTCGCGTCGAACCCGCGCCACGCACGAACGCCGAACGTAACATCGACGCACCGCTTGGTATCCACTTGACTTGCGTCGAGGCCGCGCGTGACGGGAACCTCGCGGTGTTAATGTACCTACGAACCAAAGGGTGTCCGTGGGACGCGGAGACGTGCCATGCGGCGGCGGAGGGCGGGCACCTGCAGGTTCTGCTGTGGGCGGCTTTGAGGGGGTGCCCGTGGAATGAGCTGACGTGTGCAAGTGCCGCGAAGGGCGGGCACTTGGAGTTGTTAAAGTACGCGCGCGCGAACGGGTGCCCGTGGGACAAGCGGACTTGCATGTTTGCGGCAGAGGGCGAGCACCACGCCGTGGTGCAATGGTACCTCGATGAGCTTGATAGACTGGCGCGCAATGCCCTCCCGGGTCTTCCCCTCGACGTCGTATTCCAGATCATCGGATCGGCCAATATGCCGGACACCGCGGATCTGGCGCGGCTACGTGCGGTGAGTCGTGCGATGCGCGACGCGGTGGCGAAAACGAGACGTCAGGTGAAGGAACTTGACCCCTGGACAGCCACTCGTCTCGGATGCCTAAACACTCTACAACGCATGGTTCGACCAGGTCGTCTGGAACGAAAGGAATACCTATGCGCGGCGGCGGCGAGGAGCGGACAGCTCGAGGAGTTGAAGTCGTTACGCGCGGATGATGAGGCACGCGCACAGGCCGTGATGGGCGGGCATTTCGATGTGTTGAAGTGGTTACACGCGAACGACGCTCCGTGTGAAGAGAGTGCGTGCGCTGCAGCGGCGGCGACCGGAAACTTCGAAGTGATGAAATGGTTGCGCGAAAACGGATGTCCATTGTCGCGTAGTGCGTGCGCGAGGGCGTGCGAAGACAACCAAATCGGGATGCTGAAGTGGTTGATCGCGAACGACGCTCCGATTGATGGGTATCACTTGCCAAGAACTTTGGCGGAGAAAGGGCACCTCGATATTCTGAAATCCTTGTGGCCGGATGCGAAGGATGATTTGATGAGAAGCATGTCTTTTACAAAGGCTCTATGCCCTGGCGCTGCGAAGGGCGGGCAGCTCGAGGTGCTCAAATGGGCGCGCTCGATTGGCTCCTCCTGGGGCTACCCAAACGATGCTGTATGCAATTCTGCGGCAGAGTCCGGGAACCTCGATATGCTGAAGTTTGCTCATCGTGATGGCGCACCGTGTTACAGGATGGCATGTATGTTGGCGTTGAAGAACGGACACGTTGAGGTGCGGAAGTACTTGCGCGCGAATGGATGCCCGTGGTACCAGTGGACGTGCATGGTAGCGGCGAGGGAAGGTCAAATCGAGGTGCTGAAGTGGTTGCGCGAGATCGGCAAGGAGTGGAACTCGGAGACGTGCTGGGAGGCGGCGAAGGGCGGGCACCTCGAGGTGCTTAAATGGGCGCGCGCAAACGGGTGTGAGTGGGACAGGAACGCGTGCCTACGCGTGGCGAAGGCTGGCGATCACGTCGAGGTGCGAAAATGGTTGTCAGCGAACGGCGAATAGGACGTGAAAACGTTTTCTCGCACATATTTTTAAGAAGCTCCTGCGCTGCAATCATTCCAGCACCCTAATAATATTTCCACTTATCTCGATCGCCCATTGACGCCTTGCTTTTCCCCAGCCCCGGCCCCGAGCCGAGCCACGGCCCGTTTGAGGGCGAGTGCGACATGGAGAACCCCCGCGATGGTGACACGTCGCTCGCCTCGGTTCGCGCTGTTTCGAACCCGCGAAACTCCACCAACGGCAAGTTCCCGGACCCGCTAGAGTTGAACGCCTCAACGGCGCCGAGCGTGTCCTCCACGAGGCGCAGGCGCGTTTCCCACGCCAGGTGCGCCCACCGCCGCCACGCTTTCCTCGCCAGCGATTTCTGCCGCCCGTACACGAACGACCGCGTCAGCACCTTCCGCGCCCAGTGGCTTGAAAGCGCGTGGAACGCCTTGGCCTGTCTTTTGGCGTTTGCGTTTAAGAGGGCGGTTGCTACTTTTTCGCGGTCGACGCGGGAACCGGCCGCGACTTGGCGCCACGATTTCACGACCCGCCGGGTTTGCCCGCGCTGGGTAAGCGCCAGCCCCAGCGTCGCCTTGGCTTCCGCGAGCCACACAGACGACCACGTGTGGAACGCATCGCGTGTTGTTTTGGCGTACCGTTTCAAACGCACAGTGAAAAGCAAGGACCGCAACACGGCGCGTCGTTTTGAAAAGCGAAACCACGCTTTGATAAAACGCGCGCGTACGTTTTCCCGGCGCCGAAGCGAAACCCGAGTCTCCAAGCGCCATTTGGTAATAACCTCCCGAGCCACGACTCGCGCGCGGTGTTCGTCCGCGTCCTCCCGTGCTATTGACGCCTTGACGTGCTGAATCCAAGTTGGCCACACTCTGTGTAGCGCGGTGTGTCGGAACCTGTCAACCGCCAGCGCCCACTCCTCCCTCGCAAGCAACTGTCGCAGCGCGTTTCGCCGCCACCGCGCGACGGCATTTTTCAGCAACCCTTTCCTGAAAAAGCTGAACGCCACCGGGTCCAGGGCCGTGGCGGCTGCCCGTTCAGCGCAAAAGTCGTGCCACCGGCGCAACGCCCTTCCCGTGGTCTGGTGAATCCACAAACCCACCGCGCGTCGCGTGGTGAACGCCAACTCCAGGTTGTTCGCGAACGCGTCGACGCCGGCCACCAGCGCGCGCGACTTGAAATGACGCGTCGCTTTGTTTTCCTTTTCTTTACCCAAACGCGCGTCGTGTGTGAAATCGACCCACTTGGTGAACGCGGCAGTGCCTGTCCTTCCCGCGAAGTGAGTTTCGGCGACGCGGCGTAACTCGCGAGATTGCACCTGCCACGTAACGTACGTGGCCCATCGTAAAAACGCGCGCGAACGCGCAGTGGACGCGCACGCGGCGATCGCGCGTTGCAGTTTCAACCGGTCCTCCCACGCCGCGCGCGCGCGCTCCGACCACGTAGTCATCGCGCGTCGCGCCGCGCGCGTGGCCCAGTGCGTCAGCGCGTGCGTGTCCTCACGCCGTGCGTCCCTTTGGCGGTCCGCGAATTCCGCCCAAAGCGCGAACGCGGCGCTCCTGGCATGATTAACAAGAAAGTGGTTAACGTCTCGTATGGGCAATCACGACGGCGGAACGCGGTGATTGGGAATACTTACTTGGTTCGGTCGGCGAAAAAGCGCAAAGCCCAACGCGCCGTCTTACGATAAATAAAGAAAGTGTCAGTCTTGTAATGGCAAACAGTCGTTGGATTTGGGAAATGCAACACGTACCTGCGCGTCCACCAAAGCGTCCCTCCACCGAAGCACGGTTTCGGTTTTCACGCGTCCCATCCGCCAATACACCGCGGTTTTCACCAGTGCTCTTTGTTCTTTGCGGTCGTTGCACCACGCGTACCACCTCTCCAACGCGGCGGTTTTTAAGTGACCCATCCGCCAAGAGACCGCTCTTTTCGCAAGTGTTCGTCTTTCCCCGCGGTCAATCGTCCACGCCAACCAGCGCGCCAACGCGGCGTGCGCGGTTCGCGAGACGAACCTCCCCACCGCTCCCGTGACCAGTGCGCGCATTTCAAACGACTCAGCCACGAACTCCATCCATCGCGAAAGCGCCGTTTTGGTCGTTTTCAAAGTGAACGCGCCGAGCGCTTTCGCGAAAAGCTCCTCTTCGCGTTTTGCAGACGCGTGTTTCGCGAACGAGCGCCACCACGCAAGCGCCGGACGCGCCTGGTTGTAAAAGAAAAGGGTCAGTCTTGAGTCGGCGAGTGTGTGTGTACTGTATGGGCAAACAGCGCACGTGTGTTGTATGTAGCAGTTGCCAGTACTGGTAAATGTTACTAGTAGTGCACTCGACCAGGGGCATCGAACGGTGTTGGGATTTGGGAAATACAATACGTACCAGGGCTTCGAAAATCGCCGCGCGACGCCGTTCGCCGCGTTCTCCGGTTCGGTCAACGGACACCGCGGCGAACCGCGTACCGATACGGTTTGTGGTTTTCGCAGGCACGGAGGCGAACCCGCCGGACTCGCCGCGTATGCGCGCGCGCACCTCGCTCAGCACAAATTGGATTTGTTCCACGAGCGCGCGCTTCTCCGGGTCGAGGGGAGGTCGTATTGGCGAATCATTTGGGCGACCGCGCGAGTGCCCATGCGAGCGTGGTCTTTTAAGTGCGGCGTGCGTGGGTGGTGCGTTTGAGTGCGACGGCGGGCGGCAAGGTCGCGCCATGGACGGGAACATCGGTTGTCGCGGCGGCGCGGCGAAACCAAGCGGAAACCCGGGACGCGCCGTGGTTTGTGGACGGGCCGTCGCCGTTGCCGCCGAAGCGCTTCTTCGGTTCGACGAACTCGCGAAGAGCGGAGCGGGCGTGTTTGACGTGCTCAGCGTGCCGCTCTGGCGTTCGTTTCGCGTGCGTCGTGCCAGTTCGTGTGTGTTTCGTGTCCGTATGACTCGCTCCTGTGTTTTTCCAAGGCGCTGCGACGCGAGCGGCGCGTCGCGGACGTCCAGGTTTGTGCCGACGCGAACAAAAGGTGTTTTGTTGTCAAACAGTTCGCCCTCCGCGCGGAACAGCGGGTTCCCGAACGGCACACCCAGGGCGCCCTGCGTGACCGCCCGCGTTTCCTCCACGGCGTCCGGGTCCGCGGTGCAGTACACCTTACGTGCGCCCTTGTCCACGAACCCGAACCTGGTGTACCCGCCCACGATGCGCTCGGATTTTGCGAGGCTGTCGTACACGCGCTCCATCTCATCCGCATCCACCGCGTGGAACGGGTCGTCGTTCTCGTGATGCGCGTCCTTAAACACATCAGCGAAACACTCGCGAAGGGGAACCGTACTTCTGTCCGCGTGCCGCGCCAGCTCAGTGGGCGTGCGCCACACCGTATCGCTGCCGGAGCGCCCTCGATCGAACACGCCCGTCATGGCGAATGTGTCTTACACACCCCGAGGAAACAATTCGCAGCGACCGCCCCGAATGATACCACGTTGGGAGACAGACCAGACGTAACCCCCGCACGGTTCGGCCGTACGACCCGCGTGGGTGGGAAGCACGCCGACCTTCCCCAGCCCAACGCTCGGTTCGCTTCGGACGCGCCCGCGTCCGACTGAGCGACGCATACGATCCATTTCCCAGTTAACACCGAATTTGGCGTCCCCAAGCCGGGACGGCCGATTTAAAATTGGCAAGTGAAAACGTTTTCGGGACGATCGAAAACGAAAGCTACGACTCGGGTCTTCGCACGTCATGGCATCGTTCGAAGACGAGACGAAAAGGGAGTGACACACGACGTGCGGTGCGTGTGCGGTGTGATGAAAAATCGTCGCCGTTGATAAATCGGTGTGTATTATTCCGAACGCGCCGTCGGCGAAACTCGACTCCAGGCTTTGAAAAAAAGGCATCGTCGGAGTAATACACCGACTCTCTGTGCCTTTTCGCGGTTGTTTGCGCCGTCCCCGCGCACTTTTTATGTATTCCTCATACCCATGCAGGTCTTTCACCTAATTTCACCTTAAGGTGGAACCAAATTATATGAACTTCGCGCTGCCTCCCGATCCTCCCGAGCTGCACGGCTTTTGCGCCACCTCCTTGACTTGCTGGTAGGACGCGACGCGCTTCATCCCCACGCGCTTGGCGCCCGAGGACACTCCGCCTTCCACGCCTTTCTCGACGCTCCACACCCGTTTCATGCCGACCTGTTTTTCGTGCGGGACCTGCGCGCCAACCTCGACCATGTCCGTGTACTGCTTGCACGTCACCGTGAAACTGCTTCCTCGTATTTTCCCCGACCGGTGCAGCTCCAGTTCGTCGTCCACGAACCGGATGTCGAGCGTTCGCTGGAGATTGTAAAAGAAAAGTGTCAGTCGTGTATGGGCAAACAGTGTTGAGATTTGGGAAATAAAATACGTACCTGGTACGTGTACAAACCCGCGTCTTGCATGGGCAGCACCCAGGCGACTTCGGCGGACTCGTTGTGGTGCGAGTGCCACCACCCGGGGGGGGTGACGAAAACGGCGCCTTTGCACCAGTCGCACCGAATCGGGTCGATGATGTTCCCGCTTGAGTCGATTTCCTTTCCCATCAGCGTGTACACGTTCGGCGCGGCGGCGACGGCGAGGTCCAGGGCCACGCTGTTGTGCCGGTGCGCTCGCTGTACCGAGTTCGCTGGAATGGAGTTCAACAGGGACCACAACACGTGCGTTAGGGTTTTGGTTTGCTCACACGCGGTGTTCCCGAGTAACACCCCGAGGCGGTTGACGTCCTTCCCCACGTTGGCGTGCGCGATCTCCTCGACTTCGGCTAACATGCGCTCGCGCTTGAACAGCGTGGGTTCAAATTTCTTCTTCGTCGGCGCCACGCCTAGGTACTCCATCAAAGGCTCGTCGTGCACCCAGTAAAGCGCCGCGCCTCCTTTCTCGGCGACAACGCAGGTGTGTGTTATTTGCCCGGGCGTCACCGGGACCACGAACAAGTCACCCTCCGACCAGCTCACCGTGCCGTGCTCGCTGGTGGTTTCCCCCGCGCCGCGAATCACGTAAAATGCCTGGCTCGTCGCGACCGCGTTTGTTTCGATTGATTCGCCGACGCACACGCGCACGAACGACGCCATTAGGTTCGGTGACGTGCACTGCGTCTCAATCTCCAAACAGTCGTTGATGTCAAACGGAATCACACGACTCAACCCCTGTTCGTGAAGAATCGCAGGGTGCACCAACACTGGAATCGGCGCCATCACCGGGTTCGCCGCGGCGCCGTATTCGAAGATGTTCGCGGTCTCCCCCCATCTCGCTTCCTCCACCGCGTGTTTGCTGACCGGGATGGGAGGTCGGGTCAACGGCGCGGCACCGGCGCTGGGCAGACGGGAAAGCCCGTCCTCAACCGCGACCATAGGGAGGGAGGGAGGGAGGGGGGGAGGGGTGTCCTAGGTGGTTCTGGGGAAAACAAATCTGTGGAACAAGATCTTTCCCCACCGACGACACGCGCTTTTAGGAGGCCCGGATGAACCCGAGACCCGTGTTTGGCGTGCGTGACACGCGCGCTGTTTTGATCTCGATCCGATCGCGGCGCGATGTGCGGCCGAGTGTGTGACCGTGGCGACGACGGAAAGTTTTGCAACGCGCGTCATCCGCGTTTTACCGTTAAAACGAGACGCGTCGGACGTGGAATTTCGCGGGAGCGAAGGCACCCCTGCGTCCGCCTGTCATCAGGTCTGAGCCTTAGGTTCCCTTGGAAAGCGCGTGACTCAAGAACGAGGGTTTCGCGAACGACGGGGTTCGCCTTTTCGAACCCCCTGATGAACCCCTGACAAAGCGCGCATTGGAAAAGTGGCAACTCCTCGATGGGTGTGATTCACAAAAACAACCTCTCTCCGCGGCGACCACAAAACACCGTGACCACGCGTGCGCACGGCCGACGCCATTCACGGTACTCATCTCGAGCCGTCTCACGACGATGTTTGTCTCACGATGTGCCTAACTCCGCGCCGGGGTCCATTTTCAGCGCCATTTTCTCCGCCCGCCGTGTCCGCGCCGCGTTTGCGCTTTGTTCGTCATCCACCAAGTCGTCGCCGCTGCTGTACACATCCTCCTCCTCCATAACCTCCACTTCGTCCCCTTCCTTGATGTCCTGCGCCCCAGGCGGGTGGTTGCACCCCGGGCACATTTTCGTCGACCGCGCGCACGGGTCGCAAAGCATGCGGTACGCCAGGTGCACGCGCTTCAGCTGGCAGTTCGTGCAGTTGCCCGTCTTGCCGGGCCGCTGCGCTTTGTACTTCTCGTAGTGGAACTTCCACACAACCTGTGATTTTGGGGCGATGAGTGAGAAAGGTCAGGAAAAGGCTCTCTTTAGATACGTCTTTAGCTTCGTCTGTCTTCAGGTTTTGGTTTGTTTCGCATCGTTCGGTGCCGCATTCTATGGAAGCATTCTTTGTTTTGATTCCACGAGATTGACATTTGTTCCTCGCACCTTTTGCGCGCATCGCCGGCACACCCCCGCGCACGCCTGGTTCTTCAGCGCTGACTCCTTATCAACGTCGCGCACCGCGCGCTTCATGTTCCTGTGCGCCTTGAACGTCTCCCGGTTCTGGTACTTCTGACCCTTCTTCACGGGCTCCGACATGATGAGCGCTCACACAAGTGCGGGCGGCGGCGGTGGAGACGCGTGAAAAAGCTCTCGATTTTTTTTTTTGGTTTTTTTGGCTTTTGGCAATTTTCCTTCTGGCTCCGATTTTGCTCCTTTCGCAAATGTCGCTCCTCTTCACCGGAAGCCGGCCTCCTCGGCCCACCCTTTATAGCAGGCGCAGCGTCGAGGAGTATCTCCACGTTCGCAGAAATCCGTCAAGATGGTGCGTGAACGCGGTCTCCCCTACCCCTGTGCGCACGCGGCTGGTGCCAGGTCGGCCGAAGCCGGGCACGCGCGAACCGGTATTTCATCGCGCGCCTTGGTGTTAGGGTTTACCGCGCTCGCGTGCGGATCCCGACGTCGGAAACGGCGCGTCTCGAGTCCTTCCGAGGCACGAAAATTGGTCGCGACGAGGCCATCGTGGCACGTGAACACGGCCAAGGCGTGTTGAGACTGGGCGACGCATCGCACCGAGGGTCTTGGGCGTCGCGGCGTCGCACCGCGTCCGGACGCCATCGCGTTATGTTTCGTTAGGTCTACCACACGGGTCCATCAATTGCACCATTGGGGCATCGGTCGCTAACCTACCTCCCCCCACCTCACACAACCACAGTCGACGAACCCCATGAAGGAACCCCGCATTCACAAGCTCGTGCTGAACATCAGCGTCGGCGAGTCCGGTGACCGTCTCACCAAAGCCGCGAAGGTGCTTGAGCAGCTCACCGGGCAGCAGCCCATCTTCTCGAAAGCGCGGTACACCGTGCGTTCGTTCGGCATCCGCAGGAACGAGAAAATCTCCACGCACGTCACCGTGGGTAACCGGGACAAAGCCATGCAGATCCTGGAGTCCGGTTTGAAGGTCAAGGAGTTCGAGCTGATCAAAAAGAACTTCTCGCACACCGGGTGCTTCGGGTTCGGTATCTCCGAGCACATCGACCTCGGCATTAAATACGACCCCAGCACTGGGATCTACGGTGCGTTCTTTTGACTCCCTTTAAGTCTTGAAGTACTCGGAACACACCCACCGCACCGGTTATGCTGATTACTTCGTGGACGTTGCCATTCGGTGTGCCACCGAGTATGAACTTGGTGCAACACACACGCTCCACGCGAGTTTTGGCGCGCGAGCAAAAACGGTTCCTCGCGCGCCAGAGGCGCACGGGCACAGCGCATTTTTTTTTTTTTTTTACATCCGACGGAACAGTCTTGAGTCAGACACAAAAAACAAAACAGCCACCATCCACCTCATTTTCAATCCCTCTGACCCCCGTCTCCTCATCCTCAACTCTCAACTCTTAACCCAATCAGGTATGGACTTCTTCGTGGTCCTAGAGCGCCCCGGGTTCCGCGTCGCGAAGCGCAGGCGCAAGCAGTCCAAGATCGGCGCGCCGCACAAACTCAAGAAAACCGACGCCATGACGTTTTTCAAAAAGAACTTCGAAGGCATCATCCTGAACAAGGCGTACGAGTAAGCGATCAAGACGCGGCTTTGCAATGATGGGGTGAGGAAGCGATGTTTGTAATACGTATTACGAGTGTTGGTAAATACGTGGAGGGAATCTCGTACAAGTCTGACTACACGACTAAAAACTAACCCTCAATCGACCAGGCTGCGCAAACTAGTCGTCCTTTTTTTTCGCCTCGAGCTTTTTCTCGGCTTTCTTTTCCGTTCCCTCCTCGAACGCGGATGCGCACCGGTCGTTCACAACGCACACAGCACACCGCGGGTTTCTTGGCAAACAAACGAGCTGGCCGTGTCCCACGAGCAGCGGGTTGATTGCGACCCATTCCGTTTGCGGGAGCCACTGTTGCAAAACCTTTCGCGTATCTTCGGGCGACTTGTTTTTCTTGGGCGTCCCGTTGCTTGACACCACCGTCTTCGGCACCCACCCCAGCCGTTCCGCGATGCGGTGCACGTGCACGTCAACGCAAATACCCGAGTTTTGGCCCCACCCCACGTTCATCACCAGGTACGCCATTTTAGGCCCCACACCAGGGAGCTCCATCAATGCGTGTAACGTGTTTGGAATGTCCCCGTTCCACTTCTGCACGCAAATTCGAGACGCACGTTTCAGGTACTGCGCTTTCCGTGTGTGGAACCCCACCGGGGTGATTAAGTCGTCAAGCACCTCAACTGGTGTTTCCGCTATCTGCTCAGGGGTACACCCGAAACGCACCAGCCGTCCAGTCGCCGCATGCGTGATTCCGTCTTTGGTTTGCGACGAAAGCATGGCGCTGACGAGCGTGACGAAGCGCCGGCCTTTCGCGCTGGGCGCCGCGTCGTCCGAAATCTTCTCGCACCCCATCGTGTCCACTGGGGCGCCACCTTTCAATCGCGATTGCTTGATCGATGAAAGCACCTCGGGCCAGTCGGAGGGGGGGGTGAAGGGTGCCTGAGTTGTACCGTGCGACATCGGCGTCGCCGCGAGCACCGCCGTGGACGTGGACGCGCCGAGATGGCTGCCATCTCTCCTCACAGGGCTTTCGAGTTCCACCTTCAACACCACGTGCTCGCGTTTCGTGCGCTTCGACGCGGGAACGGAAGTGTCTCTGGCTCCGCCCCTAGCCTCGCCAGCAGAGGCTCGGGGCATGCCGAACGAGCCTTGATGTTTCGAGGCGCGGTGACCGCGCGTGAGCTGTGTGAAGATGAGGGAAACGTTGTTGTTAGTCGGGGGTCCATCTCTCTGGCTCATCCGAGAAGCGCACGTTCGCACGCGTTCGCAAAAGGCACGCACCGCTCGGGAAACCGCGGAGCCGCGGGCGGGAGAGAAGACGCGCGTGGAGATTGAAAAGCCACGCCACGCCGACGCGATCATCCGCTCCAAGGTGTCGCGCGCAACGCACTGCTTGACGTTTGGCCATCATTGCCAAAAGCTTTTTTCGATACGGCGCGCGCCAAAAATGCGCTTGATTTTCCGAAAGCCCTAAACTGAGTGGCGAGCTCGCCTCATGAGTGGTGCCTCCGTGACCGGCTCACTCCTTTCCAAACGCACGCGAACGGACCCTAACAAGCAGGTGCGTTTCTTTCGCAACACTCGCGCTGGACGATCTGGGACGACCGCGGAGCAGGTGTCGCCGCGACGAATCCCGCGGAGGGCGTTCGCCGGCATATGTCGCGGACTCTATTTTTTACGCCATCCATCGCGGCAAAGCCGCCTCTTTCCATCGGATGCCTCGCCCGCATCTACGCCGCCCTCGCGTTCGCCGAGCCATCCCACGCGTCACAATTCTTGCTGACGTTCCCGTTACCCGTCCCCCCTCCAAACACTCACAGGATGCCGCCCAAGTTCGACCCCTCCTCTGTCATCGAGGTGTTCCTCCGCGCGACCGGTGGCGAGATCGGCGCCGCGTCTTCGTTGGCGCCGAAGATCGGGCCTCTGGGTTTGTCCCCCAAGAAGGTTGGCGAAGACATCGCCAAGGAAACCAAGAAGGACTGGAACGGCCTTAGGGTGACGGTGAAGCTCACGGTGCAGAACCGCCAGGCCAAGGTCTCCGTGGTGCCGTCCGCGTCCGCGCTGGTTATCAAAGCCCTGAAGGAGCCCCCGCGCGACCGCAAAAAGGTAAAGCACGTCAAGCACAGCGGCAACATCACCATCGACGACTGCATTGAAATCGCGCGCATCATGCGCCCGCGGTCGCGCGCCAGGCACCTCGCCGGGACCGTCAAGGAAATCCTAGGCACCGCGAAATCCACCGGGTGCACCGTGGACGGGGAGGATCCCCAGGACGTGCAGCAGGCGATTGACGACGGCGAGTACGAAATCCCGGACAAGTAAACAGCTAGAACCGCAAAGCGCCCGGTGCGCCGGGTGCGAGCGTACTTGAAACAATGACTTGACGGTTGGTTCCTATCAAAAAGCACACATCTACCCTTACCTCATACTTTCAACGAGTCACGCGAAACACTTCGGCGCAGTCTCAGTTTTCCGACTGCGCGGACTCCGCCGGCGGGATATTTTTCTCGACCGGCTTGTCTTTTGAAGGAGACGCAGCACCGTCCTTTTCAGCACTCGCCACCCCGTCCTTCAGCAGCTTCGCCGCGTCCGCCTTGAGCGCCGCGGCCTGTTCCTCCCGGCGCTGCCGCCCGCGTTGCAGAAACGCCTCATCCGTTTCCTCGTCGCTGGATTCCTCGGTGCCGGTTTCGTCCGACGGGTAATCGCGATCGCCACGCGAATCGTCGCCGTCGCGTCCTTCGTCGTCGCTGTCGTCGCTGTCATCGCTGTCATCGCTGTCGTGATCTGCGGCCTGCACAGGCGTCTCTGTAGTGATCTCTTCCACATTCTCTCCCACTTTCTCTCCCGATTTCAAATCAGCAACCTCGGTCGTATCCGCCGCGCCGCCCTCGGGTTTCTTCTTGTCCGAAATCGCCTTTTTCTTTTTTGAGGAAAGGTTCTTCCCCGCCGCAGCCGCCGCCCTCGCGTCAATCACCTCCTGCGTTTTCCTCCCAACCTTTATCTTCACCGGGTACTTCGCGTCCACGCCGATCCAGTAGTCGGAAAGCACCATCACGGAAAACGCGTAGGTACCGGATGACGGTACCACGAACTTGAGCTGCGCGACGTGCCCCCGGGGTTCGCGTTGCGCCGCCAAAACCGCTTTGAGTGGGAAAGAAAAGTGTCAGTCTTTCGGACTGCGTGGTGTATTACGTAATTACGGGCGGACAATCGGCAAACAGTGTGTCAGGATTTGGGAAACGCGCAAGGCCGTACCTTTCGCGTCCAGCTTCCTGTGGCTCAGGATGAAGTTCGCGGCGTGGTCCACGATGGCGATCCACCACCCTTCTTCGCGGTCGCAGTGCTCGCAAAAGGGCAGGGGGGGCAGGTCGGCGGCGCTGCGTACCACCGCGCCCCCCACCAGGGGAAGCCTGGCTGGTTTTTCTTTCGGCTTTTCCCCCGCTGAGGACGTTAACTCGTTTTCCGCGATGGCGAAAACCTCCGCGCCCGCGCCGCCGCGCGAAATCTTGACGTTCAACGTGCACGTCACCACGTCCTGCTCCACGATCATTTGCTCCCCGTCCGTTTCGATGGTGCCTTCCAGAATGTCCGCCCTTGGCACGAACACGAGGTGCGCCTCCACGTCCGCGACTTGCATTTTAGAAAGCCCCGCGGCTAGGAGCGCTTCGGCGCGTTTGTGTGGCCCAGGCACCTGCGCCAAATCCCCGATCGATCGAACCCCCCCCTTCTTCGCCAAGAGCCCCGCCGTCTTCTCGTCCACGTGCGGCAGCTGCAACAGGCTCACCGCGTTGTCCTTCCCGGCGTCCGCCGAGCCATCGTCCCGTCGAGTGCTAGGCGCCACGGCTTGCGTGACGCACTGCGAAAACTCCAGAAGCGAAAGCACGGGTTTCGCGTACGCGTACCCGGTTTGGTTCACCGGCGCGAGGAAAACGTTCACGGCTTCCGCGAACAAAGTGGGAAACAGCTTCATTACTTGTTTCAAATCGGGTCTCAGGGTTTCGCTGACTTCGTGCGTTTTCCGCGAGGCTTGCGCGAGTAAAAGCGCGTGCGCTTTGATAATCGCGGGGTGTCTTTTCACGAACCGCGGGTCTTTAGCGTCGACTTCGCCGCGCAGCGCGTTGAGTAACTTTTTAACGGGCTCGTCGTGTTGTTGCTTCACCGGGATCTGGACGTACTCGGACGCCACGGACAACACCCGCGCGGCCTTCATCACCCCGAGGTGCGGCTTTCTTTCGGTGTGGAAGTAGTACTGCGTCTCTTTCAAAACCCCCCCCGTGGCGCCGCCGTACTTGTTCATCTTCGCGATTACGAAAAAAGAGGGTCAGTCCCGAGTCTCGAGTATTGGTGTACTGTATTGGGCGATGTATGGACAAACAGTCACCAGCTGAGAGATAAAACAGTGCGTTTGTGATGTAATTGTGGAAGTTGCCAGTACGCCGTGGTGTTACCAGTGGTGCACTCAGTGAACAGTCACGCAGGGGCAGCAAACAGTGAGGCGGATTTGGGAAAGGCCCAAGGCCGTACCTTCGTGATTACGAAAACGGCGAGGAAAAGCGGGCCGAGGATGCCAAACGCGACGAGCGCGATTAAAACCACCGGCCCGGTGTTGCCCCCCCCGAACATCCACGATGGAAGCGCCACGCCTAACTTCGGCGCCTGTTTCCCATCCGGGTGCCCGTACTTTTCGTAGTTCAGTCGCGCGGTCTCGTCCGTGAGAGTCTTGTACGCGGGCGCGATTAAATCGGTGAAGATCTTCGTGGCGTTCGGATCCGGGTTCTTATCGGGGTGGTACTGCAGGGAAAGCGTGCGGTACGCTTTTTTGATCGTCGACGCGTCCGCGCCTACCTGGATCTGCAGGGCTTTGTACGGGTCGAAGAACTCGGTTTCCTCCACGGTTGTGATGGCGATGTACGTGACTAACCCCGCGCTCGCTACCCACAGCGCCAACAACCACAGGTTGAACCCGGTGAACAGGCTTTTTACCCGGCGAAGCACCGTGGGCTTGTTCCGCCTGGCGCGCAACAGCGCCGCCCTGCCCCACTCCGAAGAAACGTCCATCGGCGTGGCCACCGCCATGGCGGAGGAGGACTCCTTCCCAGCGTCGCCCCACACGCATGCATCCACCACCCAAGCCCCCACCCGCCAAACCGTGATCGGAACCAAAAAGAACTGGATCAGGGACAGGACGAAGATGGGGAACAGGTTGCCGTGCGCGTCCGTGGGGTCGGACTGCACCATCGTCGGTGCGTGCGCCGTTAGTCACCGGTCGATACGCGGTTTTTGAAAGGAAAGGTCACCACTCAAGGCTCTCACCCGAGCGCTTCCGGATCTGACCACCGCGTCCAGATCCGAGCCGCGCCTCGACTTTTTCGCCCGACTGCGACAAGCCGCGGGTGGTTCGTCGAGGATCGTCGTTTTCAACCTTTTTTGGCTTGCGTGCGACTTTCCGCGCATTCTTCTCTTTTCGGCTTCAGCCAAGGGCGCGCGCGCTGCCGTGATGACGGCGGCGCGAGCGGGACCGGCCTCGGTGGTTTCGTCTCCCTCCGCTGAGACGACCGCTGTGTTCCTCGCGTTTCGAAACGCGCTCGCGCTGAAGTTCAAGACCCCCGTGGACGACGACGACAACCGGTCGGCAGCAACGCGTCTTGAGGATGAGGCTTTCGACTTTTTGCTTGGCTCGGTCAACGCGGGCGTTGAGCGGGCTGCGGTCCTGTCGGCGTTGAAAAACCAGGACCTGCGACCGGCACTGGGTGGCGGAGCTTTGAGCCACGAGAACCCGGTGTTGCTCCGTGTTTACCTGGACGCGAGGCGAGGTTTTTGCCCTCCCCCGACCACGACCCGACACGACGACAAAACCAGTCCGCATCAACTCGCCACGCGCGCGACGCTGCGGTTAGTGGGCTCGCCGAAAGATTTCGTCCAGGCGGCGGGTACGGCGTACCGGACGTGCGAAAGTTTGGACGCTTCTGACGTGCTCGTCGCGATGCGGCGGTTCGCCCCGGGAATCCCAAACGTCACGAACCTGTCCCTGGCGCAAACCCGGGCGTTTCTAAAAACCTGGGACAGCGCGACCTACGTTTACAAAAAGCGCGACGCCTGGTACGCGCACGACTTCAACCGGTTCGCTCGGTTCGCGGATTCCCACAAAGACGCCAAGGAAGGGGCGTGCGACGGGTGGTTCGACGGCGAATGTTTCGCGAAATCGGGGGAGAAAAACTTTTGCACACTGAACCTCGATACACGCGGCGGCGTTACAGACGACGGAGCCCGGGGAGAAAATACGCCGAGTTTCCCGGGGCGACTCACCCCGGCGCAGAGAAAAGCCGGAGAGGCCGCAGAGAGGGTTCGACAACAAGCGTTTGTTCGCGTTGAAGCCAAGCTCCAAAGCGCGTGGCACAGGGCGAGGCACACCCGGGTGGAACGCGAGGGGGACGCGCTCGTGGAGTGCCTTTCGCTTGAAATGGGTGTGTACGCTGCACAGCGCGCGCCCGGCGTGGGCGGCGTCGACGCGACACACGCTTTCGCCGTTGTTCACGAAAAAGGAAACGGGTGCGTGGGGCGCTTGACCCCGGAACCCACCCTGGCGCTGGCGCTCGCCGCAATGGACACGGGTTCCACCGGGTTTGTCACCCCGTCCGAAGCGAAACTGGCGTTCGCGCAGTGCTCCGTGTGTTTGACCGGGATTGAAACGTTTGTACTGGGCGACCGCTTGGCACGGCGCGGGGAACGGTCGTCGCGAACGAAGTGGCACGTCCACGAGCTGCTTGATACTTTGCGGTGCGACCGGCTCCCCGGCGACATGGGCAGCGCAGAGGTGGTCCGGTTGTGGACTGCGAGTGCTACCACTGCCATCGAATCAGGTTATTTGAACCCCACCTCCGGAAACAACACCGCGGTTGACCTTTTGAGGTACCTCGCGGCGCCCGCGTACCTCGCGTTTGGCGACGACGCCATCGTCAAGGTAATAGACGCTTGTTTGAACAAGTTCCGAACCTTGACTCGAACTCTCGCCGCGCTGGACAACGAGCTCGACGTCGCAAGCGGCGGCGGCGCAGGCGAGGGCGCGGTGAGTACCACCAACGTGGTGTACGCGGCGAGGGTGGCGAACGTACATTCGCCCTCCACGACCAGTCCAAATCGTTTGCAAACCCTCGCGCGGTTCTTCCCCCCGGCGTCGGAAAAACAATTCACGGCGCGCGAAACGGGTTTGCGTGAAAAACGAATAGACTGGCGCGCGTTGCTCGACGCGTGCGGCCCGATCACGGCGCTTTTGGAGCAAGAGAAAACCGCCGGGGCGTCACCCGGAAGCGTCGCGTCCCTGAAGCTCGCGCGTTTGTTCGTTCTCAACGAACAAAGAGGCGGTCCCGAATCCGGCGGGACGCCTGATTTGGACGCAAACACGATCGTGGTTGATTGCGACGACGTTTCTTTCGACGACGATATCGACGCGGTGTGCGCGAGTATCGCCAAGCGGCTTTTCCACCGAGTCTGTAGCTTGCGAGAAACGCTCGAGTCCGCGGATGCTCGCGACCTCAGGTACTTGCCGGTGGACGATTTCGCCCGAGCCGTGGCCGCCGCGGGATTCGGACCGCACACGTTCGGACCCGCCTCCGACGCGAAATGGGCGCTCGCGGCGTGTCACCACCCGTACATCGAAAACGCGGTGCTGTACCCGAAATTCATGGCCATGGTAGTCGTGGGAATCGAGAGGGAGGTGTTTCGCCGGTCGGACGCCGCGGGCGCGATGGCGAGGGCGCGGCAAACAGCGCTGGCCGAAACCGACGCGCAACGCAAAGCCTGGGCGTTCGATACCATGCGCGTCGCCACGGAGGCGGCGGACGCGGCGATGGCGGAAGTCACCGCGCGGCTGCGAAACGAACACACCGCGGAACGTAGACGCGACGCGGATGTCGCCAGAAGGGACGCGGTATATCGCGCGCGCGCCGCGTTCTGAGAGAATGGGAATGAAACGCTGATCAAACGCTTACATGAAGGAAACATAGGTGAAAAAGGTCTCGCTACTGTTCAGGGCAGCCGTTCGCTATCGCCCAGTTTTCCAACGCGTGATGACCTCCATCTCTCGCCAACCTGAGCGTATCGTTATCCCATGGACAGCCGTTCGCGCGCAACCACTTCAGCACCTCGAGGTGCCCGCCGTGCGCCGCCGTCGTGCACGTCTCGTCCCACGAGCAGCCGTTCGCGTGCGCCCACTGCAGCACCTCGAGGTGCCCTTCCTTCGCCGCGAACTCGCACGTCCACTCGTTCCACGGGCAGCCGTTTGCGCGCGCCCACTGCAGCACCTCGAGGTGCCCGCCCTCCGCCGCCATAGAGCACGTCCCCTCGTCCCATGGGCAGCCGTTATCGTGCGCCCAATGCAGCACCCCGAGGTGTCCGCCGCACGCCGCCCTCGCGCACGTGCGTGCGTCCCACGGGCAGCCGTTATCGTGCGCCCACTGCAGCACCTCGAGGTGCCCGTCAAACGCCGCGTTCCGGCCCGTGTCCACACTGCAGCACCTCGAGATGGCCGCCCTGCGCCGCCCCACGACACGTATACCCGTCCCACGGGCAGCCGTTCGCGCGCAACCACTGCAGCACGTCGAGGTGCCCGCCCATTGCCGCGGACGCGCACGTGTTTGAGTCCCACGTGCGTATGTCCCACGGGCAGCCATTCGCGCATGCCCACTGCAGCACCTCGAGGTGCCCACCCAAAGCCGCCGCCGAGCACGTGTCCCGGTCCCACGGCCAGCCGTCCGCACGCAACACCTTCAACTCTTCGAGCTGTCCGCTCCTCGCCGCTGCCTGGCAAAGGACTTCTCGACGCGACAGGCGACCTTGCCGTTGCAGGCGCTTCATCACGCTTAAACTTCCGAGGTCCACGGCTGCATCTTCACCAAGCTCCTCAAACTCAAGCCCCGTCGCCACCACCGCGTCGCGCATCGCGCGGCTCGCCGCAGGGAGCCGTGCGAGATCGGCGGGATCGTCGAAATGCTCAGATCTGAGAACGTGCGTGACGACGATGTCGTTGAGAAGGCCGGGGATGGCCTCACCCGCGTTGGCCGTGTTAGCCGCGTTAGCATCGCGGCGCTCGCTCTTTTTCTTTCGCGCGCGAGCTTTCTTACCGGACATCGCGTTGGAGAGTGGACGGTTTGGGTGCGAGTCGTGTGCGCGACGTTGTGCGCCGTTGTGCGTCGAGGCTTCCGAGGAAAGCGTTACTCAGGCGGTTCGGCTGGCGAGAGGAAGAATAAACAGCTAAAACTAAATTTAAAGTAGACCATCTCCTCGAGGCCATTCGGCGCCTCACTTCCCAATACAGAAATCGCGAAATATGACATCCAAAAGCTCCTCTACGTCGACGTGTCCCGTGACGTGCCCTAGCGCGCGTTGCGCTAAACGCAGTTCCTCCGCGGCGACTTCGTGTCGCCCACTCGCGCAGGCCGCCGCGCTTTCGAAACGCGCCAGGTGCACCACGCATTCCTCCAAACGTCCGCGGTGGCGCGACCGCGTGATTGCGCAAATCCCCGCGCCGTCACCGGCAGTCCCGTCAACCCTGGCCGCCACGGTAACCCGGAGCCACTCCACGAAGGCGTCTATCCCGTTTCCGGTGGCGCAGGACAATGACAAAGTCGTCGCGGCGAGTAAGTTTGGATTCAGTGGATTCAAGATTCCGCGCCAATCATTCTTTTCCACTCCGCCCTCCAAAAGATCCGCCTTGTTAAGCACCACCGCGTGCGCCGTGTCCATCGCCCACTTTGGAAGCGTTTCCACACCCGACATGCTGGCACCGTCCACCACGAGCACCACGACGTCCGCATCGCGTGCGTGCTGTTTCGACCGCTTGATGCCCTCGAGTTCCACCGCGTCGTTTGTTTCCCTCGCGCCCGCGGTGTCCGTGACGAGAACTTTGTGCCCGTTCAAATCCAAACCCACTTCAACCGCGTCTCGGGTGGTTCCAGGAACGTCCGAAACGATCGCGACGGGTCGTCCCGCTAGGGCGTTCAGAAGCGAGCTCTTTCCCGCGTTCGGGGGGCCGATGAGGGCCACGCGGACGCCTGACCGGGTCATTTCGCCGATCGGCGGCGCCGCCAGATGTAAACGCAGCTCGCTCAAAAGCGAATTAACAATCGGCGCCAACGAAAGGAACACGTCGTTTCCGATTTCGTCATCCTCCCCGAAATCCAACGAAGCCTCGCAATGCGCGTGCGCCTTCCGCAATGTGGTTCGCCAGCCAGAGTACAGTGTTCGCAAACTGCCCCCTGCGATCGCCAACGCTTGTCGCCGCTGCGCCTCCGTTTCCGCGCGTAACAAATCGCCCAGCCCCTCGGCTTCGGTTAAATCCAGCTTGTTGTTTCGAAACGCCTGCAGCGTGAACTCCCCGGGCTCGGCGTGCCTCACGACGCCGGTTTCAACGCCAACGCCGCCGCTTTTGTGCTCGCCCCCCGGCGGCGAGAGCGTTCCAAGCGCAAGAAGCACCGCCTTGACCACCGCCAAGCTGCCGTGCACGTGAAGCTCGCACAAATCCTCGCCCGTGAAACTGTTCGGGCGGTCGAACCACAGGAAAAGCCCGCGGTCCAGGGTCTGGCCCGTGGTTGGACACACGAAGCGGGTCGGGAGGACTTCCCTGTGGCGAACCCGTAACGACGCGTGCGACGTGTGCGACCCCGTCTCACCACCCCCCCGTCTTGTGCCGCCGGGAGGCAACAAACGCAAAACCTCCCTCGTGGCTGGGCCGGAAACGCGAATCACCGCGATACCCGCGCGACCGGGCGCGGTGGAAAGCGCGAAGATGGTGTCGGATGGCGCACCGCGCGCGGCAAAAGACGTCGACACCTCAGCCGCGCTCGACACAGCTCGACGAGAACATCGCGCCGCCGCCGCGAACGCGAGGCGACGCATGTGTCGGGGCCGCAGCGCGCGCGCCTCTGAGAGCCAGGCAGTCACAACGCGCTTTTTGGGAAGGAGTGCCGAGTTTTTTCGCCATTTCGCAAAATGAAGCCGCCGCTCCGCCGCCTTGCCGCCCATTCCCACCCGCACGTCGTCGCCACCGAGACGAAGATGGGCAAGCCCAAGGGGAAGCGCGCGCATCGCAAAATCGACGTGGGTGAGGATGCGTACATCGAGAAGAAAAGGGAGGACGCCGCGGCGGGGGGCGCGGTGGATGAGCTCCCGGATGACTCGCTGTTCTTCGTGGACCACGACGGAGGGATCGCATCGGGCGGCGGCATGGCGTTTCCGGTGGGGCGCAAAGCCAAGGCGAGGGCGAAGACCCTCCGGGTCGACGCTATTCTGAGCAAAGCAAAAACCGCGAAGCCGTTCGCGGTGCCGGTGCCGCGAGGCCTGAAAGGCCCGCCCACCAAGGCGTTCAACACCAAAGGCGCGGAGACGGCGAAGACGTCAAAGACGACGCTTTTGGAGCGCGCGGCGGCTGGGAAGCGTTTACCTAAAAAAAAGAATGCCAAATCTTCGGCGGGCGGAAAACCAGATCGAGCGCCGAGCACCGAGAAAATCGCCGGCGAAGCCCTGTTCAAGCCCTCGCGAAGATTCACCCTGGATGACGTGCTTGGCGATGACCCGGACGCGCCTGAAAAGCTCGAGGCGTACGACTTGTGGGGGGGTGGCGTGGACCCGAAGCGGAAACCGGTCACGGCGAAAAAAGCCGTGTTCCGAAAAGCGGGCGCGCTCACGGAAAACGCCGCGGCGTACAGTAAGCACCGCCTTGGTGAGACCCCCAAGCCTGTTGCGAAACGCTTGGTGCCGTACAAGCCCTCCACGAACGCGCGGGCGGTGCAAGTAGCGGACGTGGGGTGTTCGTACAACCCCCCCGAGGACGCGCGGCAAGACGTGATCGCGGCGGAGGTTGGTAAAATCACCAAAGACGCGCTGAAAACACAACTCGACCCAACGAGGGCGCCCGTGAGCAACAACGAAGCCGCCATGTTGATGTCCCAGGAGCTGTTCACGGCGCAGGACGATATGTCCTATGGGTCTGATGATGACGACGCCGTGTTCGGGGCGAACAACCCAATTGTGACGAGGGACGGGAAGATGACCGTGGCACAGCGCAACCGGCAAACGCGCGCGCGCGAACGACGGGCGGAGGAAGACGCGAACCGGCTTTCCAAACGCCAACGCCAGGACTTGAGTAACCTGAAGGAACTGAAACAGGGCCTGGCTGCGGTGGCGGAAACGCAGGAGGGGAAGCGCGCGCGCCTGGCCACGGCTCGCGCGGAGAAAAAAGCCCAAACCCCTTCCCGTCTCGGGAAGCACCTGTACCAGCCTGAGCACGCGGACGTGCTTTTAACGGAAGAGGTCACCGGCTCACTGCGAACCCTCGCGGGGTCGCACACGTTGCTCAGGGACCGGCTGAAGAGCCTGCAGCGCCGCGAGCTCGTGGAGCCGAGGAAGCGCCAGCAAAAGGTGAAGAGCAAGAACTTCCTGAAGTACGAGCCGGGGGCGAAGGGAGAGAAGGAAACGGAGCTGCACGAAGCGGCGCTGAAAGTCACGAGGGAGACGAGCAAGAACAAATCGACGCCGCTGTGAGTGGCCGGTCCCGTCACGGGTGGTGCGGCGAACCGGGTGTGCGGGTTTTGGTATTTGATAACTAGGAAACAGTATGTCTTTTAGACATGGCACGCTCTTCTCCCCTCTATTCTCACTTCTTCCCAGCCTGGAATCCCCTTGATTTCTGGCAAAAAGTCTTTCAAAGACCTGCTGAGTTTGTAACCGCAGACGCGGTCTTGACGCAAACGGGTGACCGATCACAAAAGTGAGTGAGGCTCGTCATTTCGCGCGTTTTGATTGGTGTTCGACACAATGAGCCCCTCTTTCACACTCGTTTTCCGGTTCGCCTAGATCGATCTGGCGAGGCGTGACTTTGAAGAGCAAAGCATACGAGAAAAGCGCTTCGCCGAGGTTGGCTTTACGTCCGCCACTCCTCCGGTCCCCGTACACGACCGCGAGAGGACACCATGGGTTGTTTCAGCAGTAAGCCCGCGGGCGAAATGGTGCGCCCCAGGGATGATAAAGCGCAGGCGGTCCTGGAAGCGTGCGGCGACGCCAGGGTCGACGCACCGCCTCGCCTTCTGAAACTCTCCGCCCTTGACAGTGCTTTGTGCGTCCGCGGCCTGGTGTGCTATTGGGCGTTTGCTTTCGACCGCCAGCTCGACCCTGAAACCATTCGTGCCTCCCTCGCGGCTACCCTCGTGAACTTCCCCGCGCTCGCTGGAAGGGCTCGCGTTCGGGCCAGACGCGGGGCTACACTGGAGCTTGAGGTGGACCTCGACCACCCAAACTCGGGCGTCGTTTTCGAGGTTTGCAACGACACGACGACGACCCTGGCCGACTTGAAACAAAACGGCCCGGCCCCCGCCAGGAACAACATCACACCCGGAAAAATGTGGACCCCTCTTGAAATCCGATGCTGCGAGAAGGGAGGCGATGCGAAAGGAGGGGTTTTGTGTGCCGTGCGTCTGACCCATCTCCGCGGCGTCTCGCACGCGAGCGACTCCGGGCCGGCGACCGTTTTGGCTGTGTCGTGGTCGCACGCCGTCGCCGACGGGTGCGCCATGGCGCAATTCTGCGACGCCTGGACCACCACGGCGCTCACCCTCGCGGATCTGAAACGTACACAAGACGACCCGCGCCCCGACCCGCGCCACGCCCCTTCCGACGTGGTCTCCGCGGAGACTTTGGAAACACCGTTTCCTTTGGTGACTAACAAGACGGAACCGACTTTGGCCAAGACGGGAAGGACGGCGCGCGAGCCGTGCCACGACCGGCTGGCGGCGGCGGCGGGCTTGGACAAAACAAACGCGAAGGCGTTTCTCGCGCTGCGCCTGGACGAAACAAACACAACGCCGCTGACGCTTTTAATTGGCGCGGCTTCGTTGCTCGGCGGCGTCGCGTTTGACAACCTATCGCAAACCACCGTGCACATCCCAGCCGCGCACGCGGCTGCGCTCAAGAAATCGCTCGGCTCGAAATCCACAAACGACGCGCTAGTCGCCGCGGTTTGGGTTTTGTTTCGCAGACTCAGGGTTTTGAACTACCAACTCAGGACACAGAAGCGCGGCGGCTTTTCTTTTATGCGGGCTTTTGTTCGCAGACCCACCGAAACCGGGTGCGCTATCCAGCCCGTGAACTACCGCGGCGACGACGTGGAAGGGTTGCCTCCAAATCTCTTTGGCAACGCGTCGCTGATGGTGTGCGCTCGGCTCGGAGATGTACGCACGGAGAACATGTCCGAGCGCGGCGCGGCGAGCTTGATGTCGCGCGCCGTGCGGAACGAAGTGGACGCGGCGAAGACCAGGGAGGGAAAGCAACGCGCGCTCGGCGAGATCGCCGCGCTCGGCACGGTGACCACGAGGACGCAAATCGCCGCGGCGGTTGCGGCGGTGGGCCAGAAAGACGTCTTCATCAGCGCATGGCAGTTCCCGGAGCTGTGGGGGTTCGACTTTGACGGCGCCGGTGAGGGAGGACCGGTTTATTTCACGGGAAGCGTTTTCCCGGCCGCGGCTTGGACCGCCGCCGCGTTTCCAGGCCGCGAAGGCGGGCTCAGCATCGGCATTACCGTGCCAGCACGCGTGGTGGGTCAAGTCGCGGAGGAAATGCAGGCCGTGGTCCGCGCGCTGAGCGAGGAAGAAACGGCGACGGCGACGGAGTGAACGCGGTTTTTTCAGGTACCGCGAGTTGATGAGTGTCTAGTTGTCTCTAGCTGCCAAACGTGCATATGGTGTTATTACAAGCATACGAAGTAAGAAACTAGCCAGACCTCACTAGGGAGGGACTGTGCATGCACAGTAGAGGCAGGAAGAGTGACTCGGAAGACACTAGTCTGCCGACTTTAGACACGAGCTGTACGAATGTACGAAAAGTACTGCCTGCTCACACAAAATAGCAGGCTAGCTGCCCAACAGAATCCTTGTGCAAATCACAGAACTCCTCACACTCACGCGCGCGATGTCGTACCTGCTGCCTCACCTGAAGTCGGGATGGCACGTGGATCAGGCCATTTTGACGGAAGAGGAACGGGTCGTGGTGCTTCGCTTCGGGCGTGACGCGGACGAGACCTGCATGCGTATGGACGAGGTACGCGTCGTTTTCCTCCTCGGGATTTTACCCATCGGCGGCGTTCTGCACGGCACGTCGCCGTCCCTTCCGCCCACGCTTCCCTTTCCCAAACTGACCTCACACGTACCCCCCCTACCGCAGACCCTCGCGAGCGTGGCGGACAAGGTGAAGAACTTCGCGGTGCTTTACCTGGTGGACATCGACGAAGTGCCCGATTTCAACACGATGTACGAGCTGTACGACCCGTGCACGGTGATGTTTTTCTTTAGGAACAAACACATCATGATCGACCTCGGGACGGGCAACAACAACAAAGTGAACTGGGCGATGGACGATAAGCAGGAGTTTATCGACATTCTCGAGGTGGTGTACGCGGGCGCGAGCAAGGGACGGGGCTTGGTGGTGTCGCCGAAAGACTACTCCACAAAGTACAAGTACTGATTGATCAATCTAAAAACTACAGTATCTAAAAAAACGGTAACCGTTCGCGTGTCACCCCGCGCTCGGCCGTTTCACACCCCGCACGTCCCGCACCCCACCGGTCGTCACCGTGTACCGCGCCCTCCCTTGCGGCAGCCGCGGTGACTTGTACAAGTACGCCACTCTGGTGTCGTCCTCCCAACTAAGCGTCACGCGCGTGGCGCAGGCGTGCGCGTAGGATTCGCCGAGCGCGGGCACCAGCCGCGACCCGCCGTTCGAGTTCGGTTTCACCGTGACTTGGTTCACCGTGCACACCGCGAGCGTCTGTTTCGTCGCGAGCGCCATTAGCCTGTTGGTCATCTTCGCCAGGATCGCGGTTCGCAGCGCCATGTCCCGGAAGTCCTGTCGAAAGTGGAACGCCACGCTGTCCACCACCACGCACCGCACGCCGTGCGCCGCGCAGTACGCGGGGAGGGTTTCCAGCACCGCGAGCAACTCGGTGACTTCGTGACACCGAAAGAGGTGGATGTTTTGCAGCACGTGGTCCATGGTGAAGCCGTGAATCGCGTCAACCATCTCGTGCGCCTCCGGGTTGGCGTTTGAAATCGCGGCGAGGTGCGCCACCGTGGCCGCCGCGACGTCCCGCGCGCGCTCCGCCGTGAAGCTTCCCTCGGTGTCCACGTACACCGCGGCGCCCGCCAAGCCTCCGAACGCGTCCGGAATTTGCACCGAGCAGCACAGCTGAATCCCAATCTGCGTCTTCCCAATGCCAGGACACCCGCACAGCTCCGTTATTTCACCCACCGCGACCCCTCCGCCGAGCAAGTCGTCTAGTTCTTGGCAAAACGTGTATATCGGCAACCGCGTGGATTCCAAACGCAACATCTCGCTCGCGCTCTTCGCGCCCGCCAGCGCGGCGCCGTCCACGCCGAACCTCACGACTTTCATCACCTCGCTGGCTTCTTCGTTGGTTAACCCGGCTTCTGTGTGTTTTGAGGAGACGAAGACACGATGAGATGAGACGGTAACACATCAGGAAGGGAACACGAGGTCAGTCCTTTCTGAAACTGAGGAATCGAAGATGAGGAATGGGTGTGGGTGTGGGTGTGGGTGTGGGTGCCCACAAAGCCGTCGCGCTCACGACACGCGCGACGTACCTTGCGCGAGCTCCACCGGGCCGTGTGTTTTCTTCACGTCGCGCACGGATACGAACCCGGCGCGTTGCAGTTTCTGTGGTCACGGCGAGGAGGGGGGACGGAGGTTGGGACGGAGGTGAGTTCGCGTGGGTCGAGTTTTCGCGGCCTGTTTCTGGTGGTTTCAAATCAATCAAGGCAGGCGCGCACCGATCGCACGCCCGGGTTCAGGGGCACCGAGGTGAGCTGCAGGGAGTCCTGGTACCACCGCAGGTCTTCGCGATGGTTCGCCATCGCGCACCGCGGGTGGCGCGGCGACGACGACTCGGCGTCGCGCGCGCACTGGCTGTGACCGCAAAGCCCCGCTCAGTCAGATCCTCGGCTCTTCGAGTTTGCAAAAGAAATCAAAAGGGTGCCCAAATCTCGACGCTCATTGGCGGGGTGCGCGGCGACCGGTTCGGGATGCGCAGCGACGCGGTGTCTTTGGTGGATGGGCTTCACCTGGAGCTCCGGTCGGACAAGGTCACGAAACGCAAGGCCGCGCTGAAGCAGCTGGAGACGCACTTGGCGTCTTCCGAGATGGCGCGGTTGTTAGATCGCACCACGGTGGCGATGGATGCGGGGCTTCGCGGAGATGTGAAGCACACGTGGGCGGGCTTGTGCGGGTCGCTGATACTGTGCGTCTCATTGGAGATCGGCGCGAGCTCTGGAAAGAAGGCGGGCGTGAGCAAACAGGTGGTCGGCATTTTGCGCCGGGTGGTTGCCACGGCGGAGGACCCGAAACGGAAAGCAAGAGAAGGGGTGGTGGCGCCTCTTTTGCGCCGGGCGGGGAAACTTTTCGCGCACTGCGCCGAGGTGCTAGCGCAAGGCCCACCCGAGTTCGCCACCGAGTACACGCACACGCTACGAGCGCTTTTAAACGAGCCGCAGTACGTCACACGAGCCAAGCCGGCGATATACGAACTGCTGGTGGATCTGTTCAAAGAACGCCTCGGCGCGGCGCTCGCGTCGGCGGAGGCGGAGGCGTTTGACGACGACGAAGATCTCGCGACCGCGCGCAGAGGCGGGTCGGACACCGCGAACCGGTGCGCGTTGACGTTTTACGAGCTCGTGCGACGCGCGCCGCACGACCTAAATTCAAGAGGCGAGCTTCATGTGTTGGTGTCCTTTCTCGGCACTACGCTGGCGGGGTTGGTCCGCGCCGGCGCGTCGACGCAAGGCCAACTCCCAATCGCGTTGGTTAACTCGCTCAACGTTTGCTTAACAAAAGGCGGCGTTGATTTAGCGCGAGATACGACACTCGCGGTGCTTACCACCGACCTGGGGCCGTTCATCGACCGGGCGTTGCTCGGCGTGGACACCGCATTCGGCGCCGGCGGGCGAGAGCGGAAGAAACGCACAGATACGCGGCTGACAGACGCGGTCACCACGACGTGTCGTTTGCTGTTAGGCCTGGGAGGCGCACGCGTTTCTCCGGGCGCGCTTCACCGCCTGGCCGCGAGCCTGGAAAAAGCAATTGGCACGCAGCCTGAAGCGTCCGCGGCGGATATCGACGGGGGAACCGTGTCGTCCAGCCTCGAGCTTAGCCACGGGCGCGCCGCCGTGTGTGCGCTCGCGGCGGATGTGTTCCACGCGCAGTGCACGGCGCCCGGCGCGGAGGGACGGTGGACGAGTTCGGTTTACGCATCGACGTCCACCATCGCGGTGGCGACACAGACGCGCGACGCCTCTACCGCGGTCGGGGACAAACGCGGTAGACCCGGTGGAAACGACGCGAGCGGCGACGACGGCGTTATGGCGCGCGCGCGGCGACGACGACTCGAGGGTGGCGATGACGTGGTGGTCAATCACAACAACGGGCACCCCTCCGCGGCGTCCACGACGCCGTCCGTTCCCGCGTTGATTCGACTCGGCGCGCTCGCCTCTGGCGTGGGTGCGACGTCGTGGGGACCGGTACTGTGCGCGGCTTTGATTCGACACGGCGCGACGATACCTCCGCGGTTAATACGCGCGTGGTTGGAACGACTCGCGCCCGCGCTGTCCGAGATTGTCGGCGCCGGCGCCGGCGCCGACCGATTAGTCGCCGCGCGCGCCGTGTGGGTCGCGCGATGTCTTCGCGAGTTGAGCGCGGTCGAGCGCCGCGGCCGCGCGCGTTCGTCAACCCGTTGGCACGCGGAGGCGGGGGATACGTCGCTCGTGTGGACGAACATAAGGAATTGTCTCACGCAGTGGCTTCCGTCGTTCGCGTCGAACGAAACCCTCACGTCCGAGGCGCTCGCAACGTTCGCAGCGGCGGCGGCTCCCGAGCTCGCGCCGGGCGGCCTGGCACCTCTCCCCGCGAAATTTTGGAAACTTCGCGCGATATTGACCTCAGCGATGGACGATAAAAACGTGCTCGTCTCGCCGTCGATCGCGGCACTCCACGCGGCGGCGGTAGCGTTGAACTCCGGAGGCGCGCGAACCGAAAAATGCAAGGCGCGCGTCGGGTGGATTCTTCTTCGGTTACGGCCTCTCCCCGCGGGCGAACGCATTAATTATTACCAGCGCAGAGGTGGTGACGGAGGCGACCCTGGAGCGGGAGCAGAACCGATGCGCGCGGTCATCTCGGCGACGCGCACCGTGCTCCTCGGCGCGCCGCTTGACACCGAGGACGATGAGCGGGAGTCGCGAGCGGAAGACGGCGATTGGGACGTCGCCGTGACGACGATTGCGTCGCGGCGGTTCTTGTCACGAGACTGGGTTCGGCGTCCGAAGTTCGGGTCGGACGAATGGGCGACGGAGGAGGCGCTCGAGGTGATGGACGAACGCGCCGCGCCTCGATTCAAGGTGCTCGATGGCGACGGGGCGGACGATGACGAAGAGGAGGAGGAGGATGAAGAACAAACGCGGCACCGTCGTCGTCGAGAGTCCCCCGCATCGAGTGCGCGGGACGCCTCTGGCGGCGTGATGTCAGCAACGGCGCTCGCCGAGACCGCAGAGTTGTTCGTCGAGACTCTTCGAATGATGCCTGCGGAGGGACCAGTCGCCGCACTGCGCGTCGCGACGGTCGCGATCGCGACAGCGGCGGAGATCATCGCGACGCGACGCGCGCTTCGAGACACCGCCGGCGCTTCCTCGTCGTCGCGCGATATCTCAGATGCCTGGTCGCCCACGGGCGCCGTCCTGACGTGCGCTGCCGAAGCCATCGTCGCCGCCGGCCAGTCTATGCGTGAGGCATCCGCGGCGGTATTTCGTGGCGACGGTGACTCGAACGGTGACGCCGGCGCGAACCTCGCGGCGCTGGACGACGCGTGTCAACTCGCGTCAGCGGCGCTTCCCGCCGCGGCACGCGTCGGTCTCCTCGACGAGCTCGGAGACGGCACTCGGATGACACTTCACGACGCGACACGCCAGCTCGTCGCCGCCATCACCGCCATCGCGGCGGATGCGGCGGATGCGGCGATGGTCGAGGCGAGACGCATGCGCGCCGCCGCGGACGCGCGCGTCGACGGACGTCCCGGAGCCGGCGGCGAGAACTTTGGTGGTGGTGATGATGAGATGTTCGACGACGATCTAGACGCGATGCCTGTGTCTCACGCGATCGTGATGACGCAGCAGGGATGCGCACCGTTGGCGTACCTCGCAACGCAGTTGACGCGAGCGTCGCAGACGTTGCCGAGCGTTGGCGGGTCGCCGGATGGCGCCGAGGCGGACGTGAGCGCGGCGGATGCCGCCGCGCTCGCCGCCATCGCCGCACTCTCTGCGTTTGGCGTGACGTTTCCCGCGGCGGCCGCGGATGCGGCTGCGTCGCTTCTGGAGCGCGTCGTGGAACCCGTGGAGGCGCCCGCTCCCGAGGAGGACGAGGAGGACGAAGAGCAAACGGAAGGGATGGTGTGCGTGTCAATCGGAGGAGAGCGCGTGGCGGACGCCGCGACGCGCGCGCTCTGCGCGCTTTCGGGTATTGACGCCTCAGACGAAACTTCGGAACATGGCGTGCAAGGCGTCGGCGTCGCCATGCTGGCGAACCGCACTATCGCGGGACTCGAGGCGGCTCTCGTTGGGCCGAGCGGAAGAAGCGGTGCGGACGACGCCGTGGATCGCGCGCCGGAGGAACGACGTGCGTGGTTGCTGACGCAAACCGCGGTGCTCGCGGAGGGGCTGCTACGCCGGCGACAGCGGCGGCGCAAGCGCCGTCAGCGACGCGCGACTGATCCTTCCGCAGCCGCCGCCGTGGTGGTGGCGGCACGTCGGCGAGGCATCGGTCCGCGCGACGTCGCTTCCGTCGCTGCTGAGTCGTCTGACACGGCTCGTTTGTATCCCCGTCTGCGGTACCTCGTGGAGGACATCGCGGGACTCCCCGATTGCGTGGAGTTGCAAAAACAGGGCATCAACGACGGCAAGAAGTTCGCACCGACGGCGCTTCGGGCACCTGCGTCGCGCGTTGCGCTGTCGCGCGCGCTTCGCGCGCTCCTCGAGCTCGATGCGGATTACTTCCAGCCTCCCCTCGCCGGCGCGCTTGTTTATCTGCTGGAAGACGCGTCGGGGGTGGTGCGACGCGCTGCGGGGCGCGACATCGCGCGCGTGCTCGCCGTGTTCGACACGAGGGACCAACCTTTAATCCTGCGAGACCGAATCGCGGGACGTCTGTACCTGGGCGCCAGGCTCCCGGAACCGGACGCCCTCGGCCGGAGCGTTGATTACGATGAGGCTGACGAAGACGACGACGACGTGGACGAAAACCAGACCAAAGAAGGCATGGACGTCGACGCCCCAGCGTCAAAAGTGGCCAAACTGTTCACCGCCTCCGCGCCCCTGATCGGCGGCGCCGCCGCGGAAGCGTCCGCGGCGGCGTGCAAAGAAGAGACCGCCATGGTCACCCTGGGACACATCGCCGCTTCGTGTCCCGCCGCGGAGGCGCGTTGCGTGTTTCTTCTCGTCGCGCACGCGGCTTCGAAAGCGAGGGACGGGTCGAAAAACTCGTGCGGCACGCCTCGCTCGCGTGTCGTCGCGCGCGCCGCGGATATCCTCTCGCGTCTCGCCGAGGCGCTCGGGTACGCCTCGCGGCGCGACTTTTTGATGCGACACGCGCGCACCGTCGGCGCGCTGTGGATTCGCACGGAACTGTCGCCCACTCGTTTGTTCCGTCTGTTCCACGTGGACGGGCGGTCACTAACGACAGAACGCGACGCGGACGACCGACTCGTGCGTATTTCCCTCCACGACGCCGACCAGTGGTCCGCCGCGGTGCTCGCGCCCGCCGTGCTCGCCGGCGACGCGCGCGCGGTGCGAGCGGTGGATACCGCACACTGGGTATCCCGGCGCGCGGTTGACGGCGGCGATACGTCTGTTTTGAAAGCACACCTCGCCCCAATCGTGGCGTACCTGTTCCTCGCGTCTACGCTTTCGGCGCCGGATGTGGCGGCCGCGGACAAGGCGGACAAGGCGGAACACGTGCGGCGGGGTTTGGCGGAGGCCGCTACGCGCGCGCTTCAGGGACCTCTGTTACAACGGGCGGCCACGGCGAACCGCGGGCTCGACACGTTGGTGTTTGGAAAACTGGTGGATATCGCCTCCGAGATGACGATGTTGACGCAGTGTCCTCACAACGGCGACGCCGTGCGCGCGGCGAATCAGGCGGGACAAGGGGAATCGCGATCCGCAGAGCACGACGCCTTCGCGCCGCCGTACCGAACCCCCGAAGAAGTGCTCCGGGCGGGGCGGTTGCTCCCCGACGCGGCGCGCGTCGGGCTGTCGAGCGGCGTGACCGGCATTGACACGGAAACCGTGAAAGTCTCTGCCGCGGAAAAACAAATCAGTGGCGATATCAAGCAGTACAGCAACCCGATGTTTGACACCGCGCCGGCGCCGCGAACGAGCAGCGACGGCAAACAACCCAACGCCAACTCCATGTGGACCGGCGACGCCGCTCACCGGTGCGTCGCCGCGTTGCACCGCGAGCTTTGCGTTTCGCGGCACCCGAGGCATCGCAAACGCGCGTTAGCGGGCCTGGAGGTGTTGCGTCGCATGCTCGGCGATGATGCGTACCGCCCGTCCACCAGCCGGCAGCTGTGTCACGTCGCGCTTCCCCACGTCGGCGACGCCGTGTTAGGCACGAGCGCGGTTCGGTTCCTGGAAGGCGTGTTCGGCCCGCCAATCGCGCTAAGGGTTTGGTCCAGTGTTCCCGACGGCCCGGACGGCTTGGGCGCCGAGGCGTTAGCGGACGCGCTTCAGCCCACGATTTCCACGCTCATCGCCGCCGCGGAGCGCGGGGACAAGCGCGGGCACCGGGCCGGCGCGGACGCGGCAACCAGGCTTCTCGGCTCGCTCGTCAGCGGCGCGGGTGCCGAGGGTAAGGGCCTTTCCCAATCACCACATTCCGTCGACTGAACGGCCCGAATACCGATTACCCTGACTGTTTACTCACTCACATTACGAGAGACTGACACTTTCGGCTTTTATCGTATCAGGACAAGCCCCCGCGGTTCGCGCCGCCGCCGCCGCGTTGACGCCGTTGCCAAAACGCTTGGCGTCGCTTGGAGCGGACGTGGTGGAGGCGCATGCGAGGGTAACACGTGCGACCGCGATGCCCGATCGTCTGCGCGCGCTCGTGGAGCGCGCTCCTCGCTTGGCCTCAAAAACGCGAGCGCTAGCGCTTCGAGACGGCATACGGGAAGCCCTGGAGCGAAGCCACGAGATTCACGCGGGTGGCGTTTCGGCGGCGCGCGACGCGTGGAGGCTCGCCGCGCTCGCGGCGGACGCGGGCGACGCGTCCCTCGTGTCGAGGGCGGGGGAGTTGTTGGCGACCCTAGGTCCGTTCGCCACGGAGTCGGATGACCGGAAACAGGAAATCTCTGATGTCGACGCCGCGGTTGACCCCGCGGACCCCGCGCTCGCCGCCGCGGTGCTCCGACAGCTCTCGGGACTGCTGTGCGACGCCTCCTCGGCGACGACGCGCGCCGCTGCGGCTGATGCGCGCAACGTGCTCTCCGCGCGGACGTCGCGCGCCGCGCTTGCGAAGCGCGGGGATAACTTCTTGTCTCCCCTGGAACGTGAATACCTCGCCCCGCTCGCGCCCGCGCAGTCCCTGGATCCCGCGCAGGCTGAGCACCTCGCGCTTATGCGCGTCGAGTCGTTCCACCGCCGCGCGCTTGAAATGGGAGAGGCGTCGCCGCCGTCGATCAAGGACCGCGCGACGTGGATCCCGCCGTACGATGACAATCTTCACATCGTAAACGATTTGGACGATGACCCTGAAGCGGGTCCCCAGACCTCAATGTCCTCCGACACGCGCAGGTACGAAACCTGGATTCGCGCCGTGGTGGACGCGCTTATCGAGCACTGCGACTCGCCGTTGCTCCGCTTGACGCGCCGCGCCGCGCGCGCGCACGCCACCCTCGCCGAGCTCCTGCTCCCCGCCGCGTTCGTGGACATCTCCGTGAAGCACCCGGAGGGAGGCGAGGTGCACGCTGCAGTGAGTCGCGGGGTACAGGCCTGCCTTGAGTCGGACGGCGGGGGGTGCGCCAGGGCGACCCGGGCGTTACTACAGGCGCTGGACGCGATGCGCGCGCGGTACGCGAACGCCATGCGGCGGCCGAGCGACTCGCCCAAGCGCGCATCCGCGGAGCCGCCTGGTAAACCCGGTCGCAAGAGCGTTCCCAAAGACCCCGTGAGACGCAAACCGTCCACCCCGGAAGCGTGGCGCCGGGTGTACTGGGTAGAGGTTGATTACTTGGTCGCCGCGCAGGCAGCGCGACGCGCGAGGGCGCCGCTCACGGCGACGTTGTTAACGGAAACGTGGCTTGAAGACAAACACGGCACGGTGTCTCTGGACGACGCCGCCGCCGCGGATGACGCCGCCGCCGCCGCGGACGGCGGCGACGCGTTCCAGTCCTTCGCCGCGAAGGAAGAGCGGCTTCCAGAACACGTGTCCTTGCTTCTGGAAACGCAAGCCACGCTTAGCGAGCCGGACGGCATTTACGGCCTTCTACGGTCCAACGCCCTGCCCGTGCAGCTCAGGCTGTACGAGCACGAAGGCGCGTGGGGACAAGCGCTGGCGGGGTTCGATCAAGGCGCGCGTGGAAAAAACGAAACGATGGCTTGCACGAACACCCTTGGCTCTGCCGTTGGGTCCAGGGCTCGTTTGATGGACACGCTGCGAAGCATGGGGTGTCTGCACGTGCTTGACGTGTACGTCAACGCGCTTCCCCCTGATGAAGCGGCGACGCCGGAAGCCACCGCCGCGCGCTTCGAAGCGGCGTGGCGGGTTGGGCAGTGGGACGTTCCCACCAGTACCTTCGCGGACGCCGGACCGGGGGGCAGTGCCACGCGGTCGCTTGCTTTCAATTTGGTTCCCCGGGGGATCGGTCGTGGGTTAGGCATCAACGGCTCCGCCCCGCGCCGAGAATCAAACCCTGTTTCAAATGAAACGCAGGCTCTCGAGACGGACCACGCCGCTGCAATCGCCGAGGCTGATTTTCACAAAGGGCTGCACTTGGCGATCGCGTCGCTGCGGTCAGGCGACGTGGTCTCCGTCGCCGCGAAGGTACGTGTTGGGCCTTTCCCGCCTCATCCCGCCTCCACGTTTGCCCATACAAAACTGACACTTTGTTTTATTTATCGTAAGCTTGACTCCATACGGGGCGATTTAGTGCGCAGAGCCACCACGGAGGGGGTGGAGACCCGGGAAACCTCACGAACCGCGATCGTGCGTCTGCGCATGCTGGACGACGTCGGCAACGCCGCGCGGTTGTGGAACGCGTACCGGGGGGCGCGGGGCGGGGGGGTTTTTTTCTCGAAACAAAACGCCGTTTCAGGGTCCAACGCCAACGCGCTGGCGATCGCGAAACAAGCCGCGACGAGCTCGCGACACGCCTGGCGCGCGCGCGTGGGTGCTTTGGCGCAGAGAAGCTACCGCATCGCCGAGCCCCTCCTCGCGCTGCACGGCGTGGTGCTTCGCGAGCTCGGGGACGACGAAGAGCTCGTCGCGCACCTCGCCGAGACGGCGTCGCTCGCCAGGAAAGCGGGCGAGGAAGAGGAGGGGCTTCGGTTCATTCACCAAGCGCGCGCGCTCGTGGCGCGGCACATGAAATCGTTACCAGCGCGTACCTCGCGCGCGCAGTCCCAGGTGCCTGACACCGGTCTGGCCTGCGTCAACGACGAGGACGACCCTTACGGGTTCGCGCGACACGCCATGTCGTCGCCCCTGGCGCGCTGGCGCCTGGAGGAGGCGAAGCTTTTGTGGGCGTCGGGGCGCGACCGCATGGCCATTGCGGCGGGCCGTACCCTTCTGGAGGCGACCAGCGCCGGCACGATGGCTTTCCTGCGGGTATCGGGAAGTAGCGCGGGTGTGCACCCCACGCGCAGAGGCTCGGGGAGCTCCATCGGCGGCGCGCAGAGCCAGCAAGTGGGACACCAGGACGTCCGGTTTTACGAAATCGCGTGTTTGATTTCCAAGTGGCAAGGCGCGACGCGCACGGAATCCTCGAAGAGCGTCATCGAGACGCACGCTAGTATCGTGCGCGGGGTGAACGGCGCGTCGGTGGCGGCGCGTACGGGCCAGCTCCGGCTACCCCCGTCCTCGCGAAACGTCCCACCCGGGCAAGGGCAAATGCACCGGATGCTAAGACGCGCGCACTTCCGGCTCGCGCAGTTTGCGGATAACCTGTACACGCAAGCCACCGCGCGGCTTTCGTCGCCCGAGTGGAGTTTAAGTGAAAAGCTCCGGGCGCGGAACGAAGAGGAGCTCGCGTCGCTGAAGCTGGGACGGGCGCAGAAAAGAGCGAGGCTGGGGCAGGGCGGAGGGAACGGCGCCGCGGGTAGGGATCCTAAAATGACCAGGGAAGAAGCGCTCGCGGTTGAGGAGGAAATCCGGGTGTTGCACAGGCGAATTTTTCCATTAGAAAAGCAGGTCCTGCTGGACCGCGAGGAAACCGGAAAGCTGAAGGATGACCGCGTGAAGTGGCTTTTAATCGCGTTGCAGGCGTACCGACGGTGTTTGGAAGCGGGGAGCACCGGGGGCCTGGGTACCACTGGGGTCTCGGTTCCACCAGGGTCGTACCAAGGAGGCTCGTCGACGTCAAGCTCCGGCGCTGACCAAAGAGTGGTGTTCCGCATCGTCGATATCTGGTTCAGCGTGTGCGGCAGCGTGGATGGGTTCCAACAGAAAACCTTTGGCGGGAACGGCTTGGTGGAGAAGGTGAACGAGGACGTGGCGAAGCTGGTGCAGCGGTCAAACGTCCCTTCGTGGAACTTCCTTCCTCTTTCGTACCAGATCTGCGGTCGGTTGGGCACGGAGTCGGTGCCTGGGAACGAGTTTTCCGCGGTGCTGCGCCAACTCGTGGACCGCATGGCGGGCGAGCACCCGTACCACGTGCTTTACCACGTGCAGGCTTTGAAACGGGGCGACCGGGTCGGCGGCGCCGGGCCTCTGTCCGAGTCGTACAGCGCGCCGAGACAGAAAATCGAAGCGGCGAAGGACGTACTGGAGTGCTTCGCCAGGCACAGCAAGCACCACGGGAACATGGTGAGCCAGATGGACGTGATGATCGAGGCGTACATCGAGCTGGCGAGGCACACGGTGGACGCCGGTAGAGGCGCGAGCGACGGGTCGTTTCAGATTCCCACAGCGTGTAAAAAGCGAGCGCTGCGCGATCTGGACTTGGTGCCGATCGTCACCGCGAACGTCCCGGTTGACCCCACGATGCGGTACGCCACGGGGTCGTTCCCTTCCTTCGTGAACTTCGAAGACACTTGTCGCTTGGTGGGTGGGATAAACCAGCCGAAGTTAGTGAACGCCTTCGGCTCGGACGGCGTGGCGTACAAACAGCTCGCGAAAGCCGGGAACGACGACTTGCGACAAGACGCGGTAAGTATTTCCCACTTACCACATTCCGCCGACTGATTGCCCATACGATACTGACATTTATTTTTACAATCTCAGGTGATGCAGCAGCTGTTCCTGCTCGTCAACCGGCTCCTGATGGACGACCCCGCGACGCGCACGCGGGGTTTGAAAGTGGGAACGTACAAGGTCGTGCCTTTCACCCCCGCCGCAGGTGTGTTGGAGTGGGTGGATAACACCACGTTGCTATCGGAGTACCTGCTGGGCGGCGGGTCGGTGGACAACCTTTCAGTGAAGCCAACGAAAGGCGCGCACGACCGGTACCGCCCAACCGACTGGCGCCACCGGGACTGCCGCGACCGCATGGCGAGCTGCGCTACCAGGGAACAGCAGAAAGCCGCGTACGAGTCCGTGACGAAACACTTCAAGCCCGTGATGCACCACTTCTTCCTGGAGAACTTCCAGCACCCGCGGGCGTGGTGGGAGTCGAGAGTGACGTACACGCGGAGCGTCGCGGTGAACTCCATGGTGGGTTATGTCGTCGGTCTCGGGGACCGGCACTCGAGCAACATCCTGCTCGACAAAACAACCGCGGAGATGATCCACATCGACCTCGGCGTGGCGTTCGAACAAGGCCGGACGCTGAAAACCCCGGAGACGGTTCCGTTTCGGTTAACGCGGGACATCGTTGACGGGTTTGGGGCGTGCGGCGTGGAGGGCGTGATGCGGCGGTGCTGCGAGGAAACAATGCGCGTGTTGCGCGCAAACAAAAACGCCCTCACCACCGTGGTCGCGGTGCTGGTGCACGACCCGATTTTGAAATGGGCGGTATCCCCAGAGCGAGCCGCGGACAGGCAGCGGGACGAGGAGGACGTGGACGACAAAAAAGTAGGACAGAAATCGAAATCGGATGGCAGTCGCGGGAAAGGTACCTCCGACGCCGCTGATCGAACGCGAGAGGTAAGCGCGGATAAAAACCGGGAGGGAAACTTAGACGCGGAGCGCGCGCTGATGCGCGTCGCCGCGAAGCTGGACGGTTACGAAGGCAGCGAGCTGCGAAGCGTGGCGGGGCAGGTGCAGCAGCTCCTGCAGGACGCGCAGGACCCGGACTTTCTCTCGGCGCTGTACCCGGGATGGGCGGCGTGGCTTTAGGGGGACGTAGGGAATATACATGTAGTTGGGAGCAGAGTGGTGCAACAAAAACAAAATATAGAACAACAACTTCGGAACCACCAAACACACACACTCCGCACCCTGGCGAGGCGCGCCATGTCGCTCCCGCGTCGTGGTGCGTGGGTCGCGATCATAGCCACGATGGTTGCGTTGTGCGTGGATACCCTTCCTGTTGAACACCTGGTCGCCTCTCAGCATTCGTTATTCGCCGCTGGCGATGTGAATGCGAATGCGTTTCACGAGATCCCCGCGGACGTCGCCGTGGTGCTCGGGTATTCCCTGGATCACGGAGTGCCGACGCGTCCCCTGGAGGCTCGCGTGCGTCTCGGAGTGCGTTTGTTTTGCAGCGGCAGGGCGAGGAACATCCTGTTCAGCGGCGCCGAGGGGGAAAACGCGGGCGTGTTACTCACCGAAGCGTTCGCCATGGCGAGCTTGGCAAAGACACTCCTATTGATGAATCACTCGCTGGGCGATTTCGATGGGAAACGCGGTCGGTGCGCCCCCCCGCTGGAGAAGCACCCACGGCGCGTCGCGCCGCACGAATTGGGTCGCAGGGCGGTCAAGGACAACCGAGGCCACCCTGTTCGTGTGCGGGAGCTGTCCGTCCATGACGGGAGTTTAGAAACGCAGACTGTGCAGAGAGAGGGGAAATTCGTCTGGGTGCTGGAAGAGTCGTCGACGTCGACGCGGGAAAACGCGGTGTTTTCGCTGCAGGAGTGCCGCCGAAGGGGCTGGCGAAAGGTACTGGTGGTGACGAACAGGTTTCACCAAAGCAGAGCGGTGAGGGCGTTTCGAAACGCAGCGAGGGAAGCGGCGGCGCGCGACGCGGAGTCCGCGGGTGAGTTTGAAATCGGCGCGGCTGAGATGCCGCTCGCGCTGGAACGCGCCGCGCAGTTCCCTCCCCCCGGGTCGGGTTTCCGGACCAGAGGGAAAGAGCTGTGCAGGGCGCAGTGGAACGTGCTTCGCGAAACAGCCGCGTGCGCGTTGTACTGGTACCGAGGGTGGATCTGATTCGCGTTTTTTCAGGGAAGGTCGGCTGTAGCGTTTTTCGCGCGAGAACGGCGAGACAAACCGTGATACCTATTAGACGCACGTAAACAATATAGACTAGTAACGCGCTTTAACAGAGGGGACGGAGGGTCGAGATAAGCAACCTCCAACCTGTACAACATTCACGGTTTGTTCCGTTCCGGGTTGAACCGTTTGATTTCCGTTTCCGTGACCAAAACGTGCCGCAGGCACTCAGGCGTGGACAAGTCGCGCGTGCCGAAACCGCCGCCCCCTCCAAAGTCCACAAACACGGAAACCAACCCTTTGTTCACCTGCACGCACAGACGCGACGCGGCTTGGACTTCGGTCCACCGCCGAAGCCCGAGGCCGTCACTACTTGTTGTCGTCGCTTTTCTTTTGCGGTCGGTTGTTTCCTCTGGGCTTCCGGTCGAACCGGTATTTGGGCTTCCGGTGAAACCGGTATTTTTGAAACTCGCCACCGCCGCAATCGACGCTCCAGAAACCGCCGCGCTCGGCGTCACGACGGCGCAGAAATCCGAGTGCACCAGCGACGGGTGGTTGCGGTACAGCACCAAGTCCGCGCCGTACTGCAACCCCGACCGCGGGAGCCAGCCTTGGTTCCGGAAGTGCAAGTGCACGGCGACGCGGCAGACGAAGTTGGAAACCCCGTGTTTGTCAGCGCCAAGTGTCACGAGCGTTTGCCAAAGCTCCCGCTGCGTCAAACGCATGAGCCAGGTTTGTGTTTGGTTTGTGTGTGCGGCAGGAGCATACTCGGGTGTTTGCGTGTCACTCCTCGTCTCACCCGGTGTGCCTGTCGTCGTGTCACCACCAGGCGTCTCACCAGTTGGCGTCTCACCGGGAGGCACGCCAGATTCCACACTGTGCACGGTTAAGCAGTCCATGTGGTGCGCCATAACCCAGGTATCTTCGGGTGAGAGGCGCACGAGCGTGGGCGTTGCGGATTCGTTTGCGGTTCCGGCGTTTGCGCCGAGCCGGTTGAAAAACACGGGCACGCCTTCAGCGGCGGCGGGTGAGGTCACGCGTCTGCCGAGGCACACGCGCTCCAGGAAATACGCCAGCTGCTTTGTGCACGCGAGCCACACCGCGTTTCGGGAAAAAACGCCGTGCAGGTTGGAGCAGGCGAGCCAATGAAGACACTGCGCCGGCGACGGTTGTTTCGCCGCGACTTTTTTCTTCCCGCGTTTGTACGTGATCTTCGAGGTTTCGTCAATCGGCGGCATCGTCTTCGTCCACCGGCGGCGCGCGTCTGTGTTCCGGGAGCTTGTCCCGGAGCACCGCTTCTTCCGCCTGCGTTGGTGACAGGGAGGAGGGGGGATTGGAGAAGGGTCAGCCAGGAGACGCGATGGGATGGAGGGCACGACGGGGAGGATGGGAGGGAGGGCACGATGGAGGAATGGGCAGTTGGGAAAGGGCGTTCGGGACACGCACGCACCTGGAGCTGGAACAACCTGGTGAACAGGTACCTGCGGAGCTCGCGCAGAGACTTCTCCTGGACCTCCAGACCCGCGAGCACGTTTTCGGGGGTCGGGTCCGTGGATGCCGGGACGTCGCGCTGGCGGGGGGGCGCCGTTTCGGCCGTGCCCGCGCCGCGCATGACAATAACGCGGCCATTTGGTCACCGGCGCCTATAGAAATTTAACTGAATGTTAAAATCCAAAATCCAACCTTGTTGTACTTTTGCCGACAACGCGACAAGCCTTTTATGTGACTGTCTACAATGTAGTTGTCTTCTGGACAACCTGAACCGTCGTACAACAAAATTGAACACACAAAAAGATGGGAAGGGTTTAGCAGAAACCAACAAAAAAGTTGTTTCTAAAAACGCCTCACCACAAATACCCATACAGCTTTTCGTGCTCTCGCCTTGTCGCGAAACGAGACGTCTCTTAATTTTCCACTTTCGCTGGTAGGGGGCAAACAGAAGATTTTCAGGTTCGACAACTGGCGTATACCGTTCGACATTCGATCGAGCGGCAGACTCGTCGTGCGCGGCCTCGCGGCGCGGGGTGTCGCGCACGCCTGTCATCGTTGTTTTTCGTCGTGGACAGTCTCGCTGACAGTCCACCGCGACTTGAAAGCGACACGCCTTCGTGCCGCGGTGGATCGTTCGCGGACTCCTCGTACGCTCGTCGGGTTAAAAACCGCCCTCATGACATCTTTTTATTACTCCTACTGGCCCTTCGGTCGGTCACGTACCACGCGGGGGGGGAAAGGGACGGCGGCTCGGCGAGGACTGGAGGAGGAGTCCGACAAGACCGATGCCCGGAACGTACCCACCGGTGATGTTCCGCCGGTTGACGTGAAGGGCTTAGCCGCGAAGGGTTACGCCGCGACCGCTGAGGCTACACGCGGGGTTGAAGCGACGCCTTCTCGTCCGTCCGCCGAGTCTACGCCCACTGAACCGTCGATGCATCACCACCGAATCGGCGGTGTTTCCACCCCACAGCCGATACGGCGCAAAACCACCTCGAGCGACGACCTGGTGCAGGTGCTCGAGGGGTTTCATGACATGTGCGGCGTGAGTTCGTTGTCGTCGGATGACGACGTGTCACCAAGCGGGTCGAACGCACGGTCCAACTCCGACTCGGAACTGTCTCGATCGATGTCGCCCGGGTCGTTTGGCAGCTTGCACGGACCGCAGTCTCCCTTTTTGGCGATCCCGGCGCAGCCCGGCCGGGCGCTACAGCAAACCCTGGTGCACACCGCGAAGGCCGTGATGATCAAGCGCTCCGGGGACAAAACGGATTCCCCGAAACGACGTGACTCGTTGCTGTCGCGCTCCATCGGACGCGACGGCGCCGAGTTTGGCAAGGACCTGGCGCGAACGCGTTCGTGGGATTCGTTCGGGGGCGCGGGGTACGTGGGGTCCGAAAACGCGTCCCCGTCCCAGTCACCCGCGCGGGTGGTTTTAGAGTAGATGTGTGTGGGGGCACACGCGTGTATAAACGCGGCGCTGTATGAATGCGTGTAATTAAACGTACAAACGGGTAGCGTGACGCGTGGTGTTGTTGTGAATGCGCGTGATTAAACAATCAACGGGCACCAGCGGTGAGTACGCCCGTGTCCGTTCGGTGTGTGGCGTCCTCCACCCCGGACGCGCGCGATTCACCGCCTCGCTCGCCTCTCAAATCACAGCAATGCAACTACCTTACCCGTTGATCGTCCCAGTCCCGCGGCCGCCGCCTTGCGCCGCGACCCTCCGGTTCCGCGCCGCGAGCGCCTGTTCGTACCGCCTTTGCTGGATATCTTTTTTGGTTTGCGGGTTCAGCGAACCGCCCGGCCGCCGGTACTCCCACAGCGCCCACGCCCCCGCTGCGAGAAGCACGAACAATCCAATCGGGCTCGGTTCGCCCTCGCCCCCGGGTTCCCACCCGTCGCCGTCGTCGTCGCCGTCATCCGGGGGCATGCCGTCCCCGCCGTATCCGAACTTGCGCTGGTCACCCGTTTCCATGCGAAGCGGCGCGGCGCCCGGCCCGCGACTGGCGCCGCCGGAACTGCCGCCGCTGTTGTTGGGTTGGGGTTGGGGTTGGGGTTATAAAGGGAGAGTCCATTGGAGGGAACCGGGAAGGGTGGTCAGGGGTTGGGAATGTGCTTAGTAATGGACGAGGGAACCTTTTTTTTCTTTTTCCTTTTTCAACCGCTTTTGGGAGCCGTGTCGTGAAAAAACAACCCTAACCACCTCCGCGGTCGTGGTCAAAGGTCGTTCGGGTTCGGGTTCGTCGTCGGCTTGGCGTTTGGGTTTGGATGCGCCGCGATTTTACCCCTCTACATGGGGTCGCGCGTGGGTTAAGCGGTGACCGCGAGCACGCCGTTGGACGCACCTGGGGAAGCCTCTGGGCTTGTCATCCTCGCCTTTCGGCTTCTTTCCCGCGCCAGCCATGGAAACGGGCCTCACGGCGACGGGTCGATGGACGCCGCGCCGGGCGCCTTTGCGCGGGTTCAAGACGCGGACATCGCGCACGGTCGCGAGCTGAGTCGCGACGAGTGACATGGTTACGCACGGGACGTGTTTTACCGGACTCACGGTCGGTGCGGGGCGGATGTGGATCGAACGGAAGCGGACGTGGCAATTTGGTGCTTTTAGGATTCGCCCGATAATAAATTAGTCCTATCTGATTGTGAAAACTACCGGTACTACCCCCCACAGCAACCTTTGTCTGGCCTAAATAAAACCCTAACTAAAGCTTGGACATGGCCACCGCACCCCCCTGTCCTTTTTTCCGTTTCCCCACGATGATCCCCTTGTGCCCCACCACCACCGATCGCGGTGGGAGGTCGTGAAGAATCGCGGCGCTCGCGCCTGATTGAAATAAAATAAATGTCAGTCTCGTATGGGCAATCAGTCAGTGGAATGTGGTAAATGGGAAAGGCCCTTACCTATTTTCGAATCGGCGCCGATTGTTATGGCGCCCAGCACGGACGCGTGCGCCCCGACGGTGACCCTTTTGCCCAGTGTCGGGTGCCTGTCACCGGCGTGCTTCCCCGTGCCCCCTAAGGTGACGCCGTGAAACAGGGAACAGTCATCGTCAACAACCGCGGTCTCGCCGACCACGATTCCGGTGGCGTGGTCGATCATTATTCCGCGGCCGAACTTAGCGCCCGGGTGCAGATCCATGCCGAAGGTTTCGGAGATGGAACTTGAGATAAAAAAGAAAGTGTCAGACTCTCGTGATGTGTAGGAACTTGTGTGCGCAAACAGCACACTTGTGATGCATGTAGTGCACTTCCTTTTAATCAGTGGACGTCATCAAACAGGGGCTGTAATCGCAGAGGCGGCGAGTGTTCAGTGGGAAATACAAACACGCACCTCTGCACTAAACACGCCAGCACCTTCCGGCCGTGGCCCCACAGCCAGTGGCTGACTCTTTGCGCGGCGAGGCCTTGGAAGCCTTTGTAGAACAGAAATGCGTGCACGAATGAGGGACACGCGGGGTCCCGGTGTTTAATCGCGAGCAAGTCCGCGCGGCACGCCAGGGCTATGGATCCGGTGCCCGGGGACGGTGGGTGTTTTTTGCGAACAGCAACCTCCTCCTCCTCCGCGCTTGTCGTAAGCGCGTCGATCACCAAATCGTTCCACTGGCTGGCCAAGATCGTGGACGTCTCTAGTTTCAAACTGAGCAGCGACGCCAAACTGCGCTCGAACGTGGGCTGGTTCAAAATGTTAGCGTGCACGAACGTTTTCATCAAAGGCTCACGCAACGCGAGCTCGCGTGCGCCCTCGCGCAGAGATTCCCACAGCGCATCACCAGACGGTCCCGTAAAAAATGACATGACCGATGACGAAGGTTACGAGGTCATCTCACGACAGATACGGGGGGGGCACCGAGGGAAGCGCGGTCGCCAACACACAGAGGGGACGTCACGAGACGTGGATGCACGCGCGCGCGCGCGCGCGAGTGGTGTGGTGTGCCCTAAACGCGTTTCCCCGATACGCGAGTCTCGGAAAAAGTCGGCGAGGTTTTTGGCTTTTTCGGTGCTTTTATATTTTCACCGATCCAAGGGGGTAGCACTTCGACCCCGCGCAGGACGGTCCCGAAGTCAGAGATGGCGGCGATTCACCCCCCTCCGCGACACGTGCGCAGCAACTCCGAAATCGAGCGCGCTCGGGAGACGGAGTGGAGCCTTCGTGCTTTGGAAACCGAGCTGGAAGCACAGGCGTGTTGGCGAAACGGGGTGGAGCAGAAATTGAGGCGACAGTGCGACGAGCACAAGGCCGAGACCGACCGTTTGCGGGGGGAGAACGCGCGACTGCGACTGCAGAAACTCGAAGCTCGGGGTACGGAAAGCGAAGCGGTGTGGAACGAGCGTTCGCTGGAGGCGGAGCTGGAGAGTCAAGTGCAGTGGCAAAGGTCGGTCGCAGATGGGTTGCAAACCCGGTTGGACGATTGCGTCGCGCAATGCGCGCGGCTGCGCGCGGAAAACGCGGGTCTGCGCGACAACGAGCGATCCGACACCGTCACAGCGGAGTGGCGTTTGCGATCACTGGAGGCGGATTTAGAAGCGCAGGCGCAGTGGAGACAAGGCGTGGCGGATGACCTGCAACGAAGGCTGGACGAAAAGACGGCGACGGAAAAAGAGCTTCGCGCCGAAATCGCGAACCTGCGGGCGTAGAAAAAACTCCCAAAAACTCGATGCCGATACCCAAAGCTGGTACACCACGCACACTATGCACATTAGCGCGTGCTTAACACACTGATGCGATGTTTCATCACGTCACGAAAATCTTCGCAATGTGCTCGAGTACCTTCGCCTTTTCCCGTTTCCATTTTTTTTTCACAATCTGTCTAAAACAGTTTCTTTTCGTCGACTTTGTTCATTCACCGTGTTGCACCTATACGTCTTCGCAACCGTTCGCGAACAACCACTCCAGCAGCTCGAGGTGACCCCCATTTCTCGCTCAGAAGCACTCTTCTCCGTTCCACGGACAGCCGTTCGCGCGTGCATACTGCAGAACCTTGATTTGCCCGCCCGACGCCGCCATAAGGCAAGTCCTTGAGCACCACGGACAGCCGTTCGCGCGCAACCACTGCAGAATATCGAGTTGCCCGCTGTGCGCCGCCCACGAGCACGTGACATTGTTCCACGGGCAGCCGTTTGCGTGCGCCCACTGCAGCATCTCGAAATGCCCGCCCATCGCCGCGTTTGTGCAAGTGTGCTCGTCCCACGGGCAGCCGTCCGCGCGCAACCCCTGCAGCACCTCGAGATCTCCGCCCTTCGCCGCGGCCGCACACGTTTTTGCGTCCCACGGGCAGCCGTTTGCGCGTGCCCATTGGAACACCTCGAAATGCCCGCCCTCGACCGCGGCCGAGCATGTGTCTGCGCTACACGTGAACTTGTGCCACGGGCAGCCTTTTGCGCGCGCCCACTGCAGCACCTCGAGGTGCCCACCCCCCGCCGCCATCGAGCACGTCCTCGCGTCCCACAGGCAGCCGTTCTCGCGCAACCACTTCAGCACCTCGAGGTGCCCGCCTCTTGCCGCCGCCGCGCACGCTTTCTCGTCCCACGGCGCGCCGTTCGCCCGAGCCCACTGCAGCATCTCGAGGTACCCGCCCCCTGCCGCTGCCGAGCACGTGTTGTGCTGGCGCTCGGCAACCGACCTACAGTCCATGCGCTCGACATTCGCGTGCACGAGCACAGAAACCGTCCTTGAGTCCCATGACGCACCGTTCGCACGCGCCCACTGCAGCACCTCGAGATGCCCGCCCGTCGCCGCCGCCCAACACGTGCGAAAGTCCCACGGGCAGCCATCCGCGCGCAGCACCTGCAACTCTTCGAGCTGTCCGCTCCTCGCCGCTGCCTGGCAAAGGCGTTCTTGACGCGACAGAAGGCCTCGCCGTTGCCGGCGCTGCACCGCGCTTAAACATCCGAGATTTGCGGCTTCATATTCACCAAGCTCCTCAAACGCAAGCCCCGTCGCCGCCACCGCGTCACGCATCCCACGACTCACCGCTGGGAGCCGTGCGAGATCGGCGGGGTCGTCGAAATACTCAGTTCTGAGAATGTGCTCGACGACGAGGTGGTTGGGAAGGCGGGGGATGGCCTCGCCCGCGATAGCATCGCGGCGCGCATGCGTTTGCGTACGCATACGAGTTTCCATACCGAAAGTCGGGTTGGAAGGCAGAGTGGAGGGTGTCGTGTGCGCGTAGTTGTGAGTCGTGGCTTTTTTTTCCAATTCCAATGGAAAAGCGAGAAAGCGAATCATTGCTTGTCACAGTCCTTCGCCCAGCATGGCGCTTCCCCCCACGCCCTTCGTATAGAGCATCGTTTACTGCGTCAGCCAGCGCTTCTAGCACTGCGTCGTGCCTAGGCACCACACCGGGTCGTCGCCATGGGTGTCAAGAACCTTTGGAGCTTGCTCGAGCCGACCGGTCGGCGCGTGAACATCGAGTCTCTGGGCGGCAAGCGCGTGGCGGTCGACGCAAGCATCTGGCTGGTGCAGTTCATCAAAGCGATGCGGGACGAACGCGGGGACATGCTCCACAACGCGCACCTCATGGGGTTCTTTCGCCGCATCTGCCGCCTGTTGTACCACCGCATCTCGCCGATCTTCGTCTTCGACGGCTCCACCCCCGCGCTGAAGCGTCGCACCACCGCCGCGCGTCGGCGCGTCCGAGAAAACAAACAAGGCCAAGTGCGACGCACCGCGGAAAAGCTGCTTCTCAACGCGCTGAAACAGTCGGCGCTGAACGAGGCGTTGAGGGCGAAGGGGGCGGGCGGGTCGGAACCGGGCGGGTCGGGGCCGAGCGCGGGAGCTGGGGCGAAGGATGGGGGAAATGGTAACGTTTCGGTGGATCTGACAAACGAAAAAGACGACGCGAACGCGAAGGCGAACGCGGTGGTGTTGTTGGACGACGTCCCCGAATGGGATGCGTCCGAAACATCAGAAGAAGAGTCGGAGTCAGAAGAAGAGGAAGAGGAGGACATGTTCATCCCCGACGCGGATGATATCGACCCCACAGTTTTGGCGTCCCTGCCGCCGTCCGTGCAGATGGAGGTGATGCTGAAAATGCGCGAGCGGCGCGTGGTGGAGAACCGGGAGCACTTCCAACGACTCAGCGGGGACATGACTGGTTTCGCCGAGATGCAGATGGCGACGTACCTCAAATCAACCCAGCTTAAAAGGACGATGGAGAGGGTGATCAAGGACGGGGGGGGTGGGACGGTCAAGGCGGAAGGGAGCGCGCTTGTTGGCAGAGGCGACGCGTTGGCGTTGACGAATCGCGACGGCGCCGGACCGTCGCGTCTCGATCCAAACGCCCTGGCAGGCAAACGCATCGCATCCAACAACAATCGCGAGTTTGTGTTTTCCAAGCCCGTTGTCGGTGCGTTTGGAGGGGGGTTTGAGTCGGGGACCACCACCGAAGGTTGGGCGGGAGACGACCGAAAACCGGGTGCAGACGCGTTCGCGAAATCGCTGTTCGGGCCGCCGCGGGAAAGGTTCGCGTCCGGGTTGTTCGGGTTTGGTTTGGGCCGCGGCCGGGGGCGGGGGCGCGGCCGCGGCGGTAGGGGTTTCCAAAGCGGTCCCCTGATCGCGCCCCAGGAGCGGTTTCTGCTGTCCAGCGTGAACAAGGCGTTGCCCACACCGACGGTCACGCACGCAATCGCGGAGTCGCCGGTTTTGCCCTATGACCAGCGCGCGGGCAACGACGGGAAAGAAACGCTTGATTTGCAAATCACCTTCCACGGCTCGGATATCACCGGGGAAGACCCTTTGTTCGCGGATTGCGGTGACCCGGTTCCTTGTGAAGAGCTTGTGGTGAACCCCCATGACGTCTTGAAAATAGAGAAGGTCGCTGAAATCGCCGAAGTTGAAGAGGAAGAGGAGGAAGAGTGGGAAGACGTGCTTCCGGACGAAAGGGAGACAAATGAGGAGGAGGCGGACGTGGACGGCGACGGCGGTGGGGCGGGTGGGTCGCGGATAACAGCACCGAAGCGTGCTGCTTTCTGGTCCCTGAACCACGGGTTTGCGAAAGGCCGGAGTTTAGGGCAGTGGGATTTGGAGGAGGCGGAGGAGGAAGCCGCGGCGGGTGGAACGAGTCGCGACGCGGTGGCGGTGGATGACGACGGTTTGGAAGCGGCGCTGAACGCCGACAACGCCGTGCCCCGCGATCGCAAGGGGAAGGCGCCGATTGATTCCGGACCCAAATCATCTGGGTATCCAATTGATGCGGATGAGAAACCATCGGTCGTGGATTCGCGACACGTGGCAGAGATGGACGTGGAAGACAGAGACGTTGAGGACGGAGACGTGGAGGACGGAGACTTGCAAGCCGCCATCGCCGCCAGTCTCGCTCTGGCGCCGCGAATCGGTGGAAACGCGCCGAGTCGCGTTTCCGACGACGACGACGAAAAAGAAGTGGTAGGCCTCGACGCGGGTTGGGAGACGCGGGGAGATGACGTTGTCCACGCCGTAGAAGATGACGTTGTCGACGCAGCTACTACCCTAGAAGACGACGAAGAAGAAGAGGAAGAACCGCCGAGTCAGGGGGCGGCGCGAGCGGCGGCGCGACGCGCGTCGTTCGGTAAACCGGCCGACGTCGTCGACGCGCCGGGTCCATCTCAACCCGCGAACCCGAACTTCGACGACGGCGACGACGACGCGTTGCTAGCCGCTGTGACCGCCGCTGAAACGGCTGTTGAAACGGCCGCTGAAACGGCCGCGGCGGAGGCGGCGCAGCGACTTCGTTTGGAGGAGATGCTCGGCGAGACGGCTGTGGAGCGCGGGGCGCTTCGCTGGGAGGCTCGGCAAGCCGCCACTGGGGCGGACGCGCCTACAGAAGACATGTATGGTCAGATTCAGGATCTGTTAACCCTGTTCGGTATTCCGTACGTCATCGCACCGCAAGAAGCGGAGGCGCAGTGCAGCTGGATGAACGAGCACGGCTTGGTAGACGCCGTGGTCACGGACGACAGCGACGCGTTTCTGTTTGGCGCGACGCACGTGTACCGCAACGTTTTCGAAAGCAAAAAGTACGTCGAGGCGTACTCAACTGACCGAATAGAAAAGGAGCTGGGTTTGGATCGCGAAAAAATGGCACATCTCGCGCTGTTACTGGGAAGCGACTACACGGAAGGGGTCCAGGGCGTGGGCATCGTGAACGCGCTTGAGATCGTCACCGCATTTCAAGGTCTCGATGGCTTGACCGAGTTCAAGCAGTGGTGCGGCAAAAGCGAGTTCACCGGTTCAGTACCGGCTGCGCTGCGGAACAAAGCCAACGCGTTGCCCGCGCCGCCGCCCGGGAAGAAGGGAGACGATAAGAACGCGGATGGGGAGGACGATGGGGAGGACGAGGTTGTGATCGTGGACGAGGCGAACGGAACGGAGGGAGGCGTTTTGACCTCGCAAAAGTCGGACCGCGATCCAAACCCGCTTCGCGAGTCTTTTTTCAACCAGCACCGTTCGGTGAAGAAAGGGTGGGACCTTCCGAATGGATTTCCCTCCTTAGCGGTGCTGCAGGCGTACAAAACCCCGGTGGTCGATTCGTCAAAGGAAAAGCTGAGCTGGGGAAGGCCCGATTTGCAGGCGCTTCGGGTGTTTTGCGGCGAGTCCTTCGACTGGCCGCAACAAAGAACGGACGAGCTTCTCGTGCCGGTTTTGAAGCTGTGGGAAAAAGCGGACCACCAGTCACGAATTGACCGGTTCTTTCACGCCCAAAGCGCGCCTCACGAGTTCAACGAGCGCTTCGCGAAGTACCGATCAACCCGAATACGCACCGCGGTCGCGGGGCTCACGGGGCACGCCATCGACCCGGAACTGGCGCTGGACGCGGCGCCCGCGGAACTGGCGGGAGTTGTGGACGCGGCGAATCAAAAGGGAAAGACCAAACCTAAAGCGAAACCCAAAGCGAAACCTGAGCCTAAACCTAAACTCAAGCGAGCCGCTGGGTCTGAGCCCTCGAATGAGCCCTCGAGCCAGGCAGGTGACGCGCTGGTCCCGAAGCCGAGGGCGAAGAAAAGGCTCGGAGGCGGTGAATAGCTCGAATTTAGTCTAGTTCCCCTTTATTCTGCTATCTCACTACTGTTCAGGGCAGCCGTTCGCCATCGCCCAGTTTACCATCTCGAAATGATCCATAGCTCTCGCCACACTGAGCGTAGTTTTGTCCCACGGGCAGCCGTTCGCGCGCGCCCACTGCAGCACATCGAGGTGCCCGCCGTGCGCCGCCAACATGCACGTGCCTGCGTCCCACGGGCAGCCGTTCGTGCAAGCCCACTGCAGCACATCGAGGTGCCCTTCCCTTGCTGCCTCCTCACACGTCGACTCGTCCCACGGGCAGCCGTTCGCGCGCGCCCACTGCAGCATCTCGAGGTGCCCGCCGTGCGCCGCCAACTTGCACGTGCCTGCGTCCCACGGGCACCCGTTCGTGCGCGCCCACTGCAGCACCTCGAGGTTCCCGCCCCTCGCCGCATACGCGCACGTCCACGCGTCCCACGGGCACTCGTTCGCGCGCGCCCACTGCAGCACCTCGAGATGCCCGCCCAACGCTGCCTCCGCGCACGTCCACGCGTCCCACGGGCAGCCGTCCGCGCGCAGCACCTGCAACTCTTCGAGCTGTCCGCTCCTCGCCGCTGCCTCACAAAGGCTTTCTTGACGCGACAGGAGACCTCCCCGTTGCAGGCGCTGCACCGCGCTTAAACATCCGAGGATCACGGCACGATTTTCATCAAGCTCTTCAAACCGGATCCCCGTTTCTGCCACCAGGTCGCGCATCGCGCGGCTCACCGCTGGGAGCCGTGCGAGATCGGCGGGGTCGTCGAAATGATCAGATGTGAGAACGTGAGTGACGACGATTTCGTTGAGAAGGCCGGGGATGGCCTCGCCCGCGTTAGCCGTGTTGGCCGCGTTCGCATCGCGGCGCTCCCTCTTTTTCTTTCGCGCGCGAACGTTCTTACCGGACATTGCGTTGGAAGAGTGGATGGTTTGTGTGCGTGTCGGGTGCGCGCGTCGTTGTGCGTCAGCAAACTCTTGGACGATACGAAAAGTCACCTTTTTTAAACAACCGCTCTTCCCCCTCGACACAACCCTGCGCACCCCGCCGCCCCAGAACCTCTTCGGCCGTATCCGTTCACGCTACGGAGGTGTTCATTCACCCGCACTCGCCTCCGTCGTGCAACCCCCCAAAGTCCGTCCCCGGCACCAAGCCCCGTGGATCCCGACGCAGATCGCCGATTCGAAGCCAACAATCAGATTTACCCTCAGATCTTCCAGGATGGCGCCTGCATCGACGGACACGACAAACCCCATGATAAATGTAAATTTAAGTGCTCTCTCCACGAGGATGCACATGCGTCTGGCCGATAAGATGGAAACGATGAGTGTGGAGACAGCAGAAGGCGTGCGGTACGCCGACGCGAAACCGCACACTCCCGGAGAACTCAACGACCAGTCCCCTCTAAATCAAATATTCATGCAACGCACTCATGGACAGGATGATGGCGTGGATACCCCAACTAACCCTAAGTCACAGCATGCGAAGGGCTATATCGCCCGTCAGCGCGTTTCAATCTCCGGCCTACGCTCCGCGTTATCTCTCAACGGCAAACGCTCGTGGAGTGGTCCGACTCCAAACAACGCTGGGCCGTTAACGTCGATGAGAGGAAGGACTTAGTCCGCGTCAAGCCCGGCAATTTGGAGCTTGTGCGACCTGGCCCCGATGAGCCCAGGTATTGGCCCGCTGGCGTGCACATCAGCGAGCTTGTGTTTGACATCGACACTGATCCCCCTGTCGCGAAGCTCGCGCGCCGCGAGGGCCAACCCAGGCCTCTCACCGACGAGGAGCTTCGATCGCACGTCTTGTTCTCCGGAGGGTTGATTGATCTTCGCGGGGCGTTCAAATTGACCACTGTGGTCAGCGTCTACAGCGCAGCCGCGTACGAGGGTGAGGCATGGAAATCAGAGTTAAATTGTCTCACCCGTTATCAACAGGGTCTCAGCCCTAATCACTGGAAGTTGCACGTCGGTGTGACTGCGAACGACGGAAACGTCGAGATGGTTGCCTGCGCGCCGTGACATGATGTTCTGCGGGCACGAGCCTAAGCGGTTCGGGTGGCAGCAGTACGAGCCTTTCACGGAAATGGGAAAATTTTTGGGGAATTGGTGGACACGAGACATGGATGAGCAAGGGAAACACGGGCGGTGCGTGGACGGTGAAGGACCTGTGTGAAATCGTACTCGGCAGGTACCGCGTGAAGCGGACGAACAAGCCGGGAAGCTGGTTGTTCGGCGCCCGCGTGCGCGTCGCGGTGGACGACGACTTGGACAATCCGGATCCAGAAAAACTACCCACCCTTTTGAAGCTTACGCAGTATTGCGGAAATTCGAGGTGGGGGGCGTGGGCCATCGTCGGGGGGTTAACCCCCAGTCGATGGTCCACGAATTTGTGAGCCGTGCTGTGTGAGCGTCGCGCAGCCGGTAACGAACGACGTAGTGACGAGATGAAATGATAAGACGCAAGGGTTGGGGACGAACAAATGAATGCATGATTAAACTTTTCTGCAAATGCACACCCACCTGACCCTATGTCCCACGACCTTTCCCGTGCTCGAGTATCAAATCCGTCCCCTCTTTGCGCGTTCATTTTCTCAGCCACGAACGCATCGATCGTCCTTCCCGGCCTCAAATGGAAAATGGGTTTTTGCGGAGAAATGGATATCCGATAGGGTAAAAAGATGACGAGGATTCTGTTTCCGTCCCGTGTTTTCTGTGCCCGCCGTCGGCCACTCCGCAAGGCGCAACGTCGCATCCGCGCAGTCACGAGCGTGACAAGATGAGTGTCCGGGTAGCTCCTCCGTCCGCGGCGCGCGGCGGTGGAGCGATACACACCGAGCGTTACCAGGCGCTGAAGCGCGAGCTCGAGGAGTTTTGCGAAAAAGGCCCGCAGGTACGCACACCGTTAATGCACATTTTAACCGCGACGCGGGGGCGGACCCGCGCCGGCCCGCGACCCGACGTCACGCGCCGGTGCCACCCAAGGCGCGGACACGCGACCGATACACGCGTGTCGTGCCCGCGCACACCCGCGTTTCCTTTCGTTCCCACCGGCGTCTGTTCCTTTCCCGCGTCCCGTGTTTCTTTCCCGCGTCCCGTGGTTTCGCCCCGTCCCGGAAAACAAGTCTGACTCAGCCAAATTCTGACCCGACCTCCCCTCGTCGACGCCCTCGCAGCACGACGCGGCTACGCCGTTACACCACGCCGCGGAGGAGGGCGACATTCCTGCGATCCGCGCGCTTTTGCGAATTGGCGCGCGGGTTGACGAGCGCGACTCCGAGGGCCAGACCCCTTTGATGGTTGCGGCGAGTTGGGGACAGCCCGACGCGATTCGCGCGCTCGTGGAGGGCGGCGCGGATACGTCCTTGCAAGACGAGGGCGGCGACACCGCGCTGCACGAAGCCGCTAGGGCGGATGAGGTCCTTTCCCTGCTTGCGCTTCTGGAGTTGGGCGCGGACAAGGACCCGCGGAACAAACTAGGCGCCACGCCCCTGCACCTAGCGTCGCACCTTTCGAACGGAGCGGCGTGCAAGGCTTTGATTCGGGGGGGCGCCGCGGTGACCGGCGCGAAGTCGCTGATGAAGGGCGGGTACTCGCCCCTGCACGCTGCGGCGGCGAACGGCTCCACGGAGTGCTTGCAAGATTTGCTCGCGGCTGGTTCGAGTTTGAAACACTCCGCCAGCGAAAGCAGCTTGCGCGGAGGTTCCGCGACGGCGCTGGAGCTGGCGGAGGAATCGGGACAGCGACATGCCGCGTCCGTGCTGCGCAACGCGAGCGTTTCCGAGTTTGAAAAGCACGGCATGTGGGGTAAGCCGGAGAACGACGGGGGGTCGTCATCGGGTGGATGAACGTCGTGCGGGAAACGCATAGGGGCGATGTAACTAGTTAGAGGGTTTAGTGGTTTTAGGCTTTAGGGTTAAAAACGCGATAAGGATTCTTAATATAAAACAGTGTATTCAGTCAAGCCGTTTCCGCCGCCGCCGCCGCCGCGTCTGCTTCGCGCAAACGTTTTGGTTTTGGAAGCTTGGGCGGCGCTGGTTTCCAATCCTCCGGCGCGTCCGGTGATCCGAGCTGCCCGCACGCCGCCATCTCCTCGTCCCCCCGGCTCGCTCGAATCGTCGCCATCGCCCCCCCGTCCGCGAGCTTCTGTCTGAACGCCTTTATGGTCGCCTCGTCGCTGCACCGAAACTCGCTGCCTTCGTGCGTGTTGAAGTAAATCAGGTTGAACTTGCACGGCATGGAGCGCGAAATCGCCAGCAGGCGCTCGACATCGGCGTCCGAGTCGTTGATTCCCGCGAGCAGGATGTACTCGAAAAAAACGTGTCGCTGGTGCCGCCCCGCGTTTTTGCGCGGGAAGTTGTCTCTCAACACCCCTAAAAGTTTGTCCAGGTTGTACTTGCGGTTAATAGGCATGATCCAGCTGCGAATCTCATCCGTGGTGGCGTTCAGGGAAACCGCGAGGGAGCCCCGTGATTCGTTCAAGTACCGCTCGATTTCGGGAACCAACCCGCTCGTTGAGACGGTTACTTTGTTTTGCGAAAACGCCAGGCCTCGCGGGTCCGTTAACACGTCCACCGCGGTTAAAACTTCGTCGACGTTGTGCAACGGCTCGCCCATGCCCATGAACACGACGTTGGTGGTTTCCTCCCTTTCGCCAACCGCTGAGATTGTGAACGAAAAGTGTCAATCTTGTATGGGCAAACAGTGTGTCTGGATTTGGGAAAGGACCAAGGCCGTACCTGCACCCTTCCCGCCGCCCGTCAAGCGCCGCGCGTTCACAACCTGCTCCACGATCTGCGCCGCACTCAGGTTCTTCCGCAAACCCATCTTCGCGGTGAAGCAGAACTGGCAGTTCATGGCACACCCGAGTTGCGAGGAGACGCACACCGTGGTCCGCCCGCCCGGCCCGCGGTTTGAAGGAATAATAACGCTCTCCACCACGCCGCCTCCGTTGCGCAGCCGGTACAACACCTTGCGCGTGCCGTCCGCCGCGGTTTTTATTTCCACCAACTCCAGGTCGCCCTGCACGGTGGCGATCTCGTCGAGTTTCTCAACGAACCCTTTCGCCACGTCCGTCATGTCCCCGAAATCCTCAACAAGCTTGCCTCGGCGGTACATCCACGAAAAGAGCTGCGCGGCGCGCTGCGGGCGCTCGCCCACGCTCACCAGCCACTTTTCCAACTCCTCGTACCGCATGCCTTTCAACGCCACGCGGCTCGCATCCACGACGCTGCGCGGCGCATCGCCCGAAGTAGACGCGGCAGAGTCTCCGGAGGTCTCCAGTGTCGCGTCCGCCACGCGCGCACCGCGCCGCGCCGCCTCCTCGGCGTCCACGCCCGCCAGGTCAGCCAGGCGAGCGGCGTGGGAGATGGCGAAACACCGCACCCGCCGCCGGGCGGCGGTGCGTCGAAACGTGGAAATCGCGGGGGATGACCGCACCAACGAGGCGGCCGCGGCGCGTATCATGACGCACAAGGTTGTGAACGAACTCGCAGGACCTAGATACGTGCGAAATCCGAGACGTGAGGCACGGAGGTCGCGCCCGAGAGTTATTTACCTAATGCGCTTTTTGGCCTTTTGGTGGGGGGGGATGAAAAAAACAAAACAAGCCCGCCCGTGTCCGCGAAAAGGTCGGTCTAGACGCGCGAATTGAGATTTTCCGAGTTTGATTCGAAAGCGTGTTGTGTGAGTTACGAGCAGATCTATCGCAATGCAGTGGGTCGCCTTTAAGTGGCTATGTGTTCCGCCCCACCTCCGTGTGCGCGTCGCGCGGTCAAAGCGCGTCCATGATTTCTATTCCCCCCGGCCGGCGCCGTCTCGCCGTCTCGCCGCCGACTCAAGATTGACTCATCCTTTACTCCCCGTCCCAGTCCGGGTCCCCCGCGACGTACCCGAAGTACTGCACCATGGGCACGACGAAGGAAATCACGAGCAGGCCGATCACGACGTTGCTGAACACGTCCCGCTTGTCATCCGTCTCGGCTTTGGTTTTGTACGTCTTTTCCTTACTCTTTTCAAACTTTTTCGGCGGCCCGGGGTCTTCCTTGCCTTCCAGCGCGGCGACGATCCTGTCCACGGAGGATGTGAGGGCCTCGCCGAACTTCTCGTCCTCCAGGTTGATTGGGATGTTCTTTGAGAGAATCGAATCCAGCACGTCGTTGCCGACGCCTTTCAGGAAAGAAGGGCCGCCCACGATAGCACCTTCCTTCGTGTTCTTCACAAGCAGCAAGTTGCCTTTCTTGTCCCCCAGTTCCAGGGACGGGTACCACGTTTCAAGCACTTTGTCACCGAACGCGAACGGGTCTTGCTCGAAAACCAGCTTGCGCACCGTAATCACGTTGACGTGATACCCGGTGGTTTCCTCCAACTCCTTCAGCTTACTGTTAATCGCCCCCGACGACGCTTTGGAAAGCAAACCGCTGTCGTCAACGATGTACCCTTTCAATGCCGCGGGCGCGGGCGTCTTCAGGATCTCCAGCTCCGCCGCGGAAACCGGGGACGCGGAAAAAAGGGTCGCCGCGGCGCCCAGGCCGACGATGGCGGACGCGAGCCTGCAAAGAAAGCAGCGCGAGAGGCGAGGGGAGGTGAGCGCGGGTAGAGGAGAGGGAGTATGAGCTTTGGCGCGTGACGTTTATCCCAGCGACAAAAGCGACTTTGTGACATGCAAAGTGGGGAGGCGGGTGGCGATCGACAACGACAACGAGTCGGGGACGTACCTCTTCACGGGGCCGGGAACGGCGTCGTCGGAGCGCGCGGCAACGCAGGTCACGACAGACTTCGCCGACTTACAGGTGGTGGCCGCGCGGCGGAGCGCCACGTTGCGCTTGGCCTTGACTGTTAACGCGGACGGGGATGTTGGGTACGTGGGGACGGGACGGGTCAGGGCTGACTGCTTCCGCGGGTCCGCGAAAAATCGGGTACGGTGGTCCACCGCGACGGGTAAACGCGAGGGGGGGGGATCGAACGCACGCGGTGCTCGCGTCGACGTAATCGAACACGTACCGGCGACGGGCGCGCGCGCGGCGAGGGTCATGGTTACGGCACTCATAGTCGCGTCGTGGGTGCGCGCGACAATGAACCGTCCACGTCGGATTGACCCTGGGAGCTCGTTGTTTGATTGGCTGTTGAGCGATTTTTGGGAGTTTTTTTTTTTTGACATTTTGAGTTTTCTAAAGGAAAACCCCTCGGATTAAAAACCTTACACTACCCGTAAACTCACAGAACGAAGTGGGGGAATTTCCCGCCCCCGGGGGAACCCCCTGGCCCGGACCAGTTTTTGACTGCCCGAAACTGCCCCCGAAAGGAAGAAGGCACTTCCTTTTCGCCAGTACCGCGGACACCGCGCGTCCCCGTTGGACCCTCCTCAGCGCGTCCACGGCATGGCGACGCTCGGGATGAGGGTTCCGGTCGTCGCGCGCGCGCGCGCCGAGCCGATCGTTCCCCGCGTATCAAGCGCTCGTCTCCCCGGGCCTTCCATGTTTGGATGTTTCAAACCCAGACCCGATGATGTGGGCGCGGCTTGTGTGCGCCTTCCCAGGCGCGAGGCCCGGCGAACGTGTTTGACTGGGTCGGTGGAGGGTACGGGGCGAGGCCTGACACGAGGTTGGACGTCGGTAGCGCGCGCCGCCGCGGGCGATGCGACCGCGGCGGGCGATGACCAGGCCGACAAAGCGGTGGTTGCTGTTACGAAGTACGAAGGGAGCTCGGAACTCGCGACGCAGCTGGAAGCCGCCGGCGACGCCGTGGCGGAGTACTTGAACGAGGCGCTCAAGACGTGGGAACCGCCTAAATTTTTGTGGCGCACGTTGTACACACTGCTGTTGCTGGGCTTGGTCGTGAAGCGCGTGGTGTGGCAAAGGAAACTGAACATGCAGCAGACGCTGCAGCAGATCGCGCGCGTGGGCCCGGACACACTGGGCGTCGCCATGTTAACCTCCTCGTTCGTGGGGATGGTGTTCACGATCCAGTTCTGCAAGGAGTTCAGCAAGGTGGGTTTGACTCGGGTTATCGGCGGGTTACTGGGGTTGGCGTTCACCAGGGAACTCACGCCCGTTATCTGCGCCATCGTCCTGGCGGGCAGGGTGGGCAGCGCCATCGCGGCGGAACTGGGTACCATGCAGGTATCGGAACAAGTCGACCAGTTACGGACGCTGGGAAGTGACCCGGTTGATTACCTCGTCGCACCTCGGGTAGTGGCGTGCGCCATATCCCTGCCGATTCTTTCCCTGCTGAGCTTCTCAATAGGCATGGCCGCCTCAATTCTGCTCGCGGACCTGCGGTACGGCATTTCCCCAAACGCCATAATCGACTCGGCGGCGAAGTACTTGGAAGCCGGGGACATTTCCATCATGTGTTTCAAAGCCCTGGCGTTCGGGGCGGTGATCGCGGTGATTTCGTGCGGCTGGGGGCAAACAACCACGGGGGGGGCGAAAGGGGTTGGGGAAAGCACAACCGCGAGCGTGGTGATCTCGCTCGTCGCCATTTTCGTGGTGGACTTTTTTATTTCCCTCACCTGGTTCCAACGATGAAAGCGCGCGCTGAGAGGTGACAAAGGTGCGAGTACTTGTAATATGGGACAGGCTTTCTTTTTCATTACAAAAACGGTACGCCACGGTACTGCAAACTCTACGAGCACGGAAGAAACCTGGCACGTGATTAAAATATTCACGAGTCTTTCGTCGAACGCGACGCGCGTCGAAGACTGATTCTCAAACCTATTGTTGGCTTCGCGTCGCTCGGAGTATATCCATCAGCATCGCGGGAGGCATGTGTCTTAAGAAGTCCTGCGTGGTTACGCTGCTGAAGTCCAACGCCGCGAGCTCGGGGTACTGCGCTAAGTACCCGTCGTACTCGCACTTTTGCAGCTCCATGAACGTCGTGATGGGGATGGCGTCCAGCCAAGCGGGGAGCGTGGGGGCCATACATTTGATCATCCACTCAGGCGTGACGTCTTCGTACGCGCTCGCGTTGAAATCCATGCGCTGTTCATCGAACTGAGGCGCGAGCCATTTGAACATGGCGCCGACGCAGCCTTGCTCGTGCGAACACGCCAGCGTGGGGTCGGAACAAGGCTCGGAAAGGGTTCCCACGGTGGTCATATTAATAGACGGACACGGCGGGTCGGAGGACTCCTGGGCGAGGACGCCACACACCAAAGTGGCGAGCCCCAGGAGAAGGAAAGAAGACGAGGACCGCATGGAGGACGAGGGAAGGAAGGGGTAGGGGGTGGGGGGGGCGAAGGTGCGCGGTGTCGGAGTGACTCGTCGTCTCGTCCATCGCGTCTACGTATCCACTGATTTTCGACGCGACGAGACACCACGAGCCTCGAGAGCGTTACGTTTTTTAGGACGCGCGACGCAATCGTCTTGGATGATTTGTCTGGTTTGGCCACGTCGTCACTTTGTCCAGCCACCGCCGACCTGACTTGCCACCGCACGTCACCGTTCGACACGCGCCCCTGCCACCAAAAAGTGCGTCTCGCGTCGGCCATGTCGTCGGTTCTGTGTGGGCTCTGCCCCGTCGTGGTGCGGACGTCCGCGTCCGGCGCGCCCCGGTCCCCGCTGGCGTCGTTTTCGGGACCTGCGATGCACGCCGGTTGGGACCATCGTGGACGCGGCGTTCGCCTCGGGCAAACCTCCGGCCGCGGTTCGTCCAGCCTGGGGATGGCGCTGCCCCAAGAAGCGGTGGACGCCGGTTTCGTCGCCGCGGACGCGGTGGTGGAAACCTTCACCGCGAGGTCCATGGGGGACGCGCTGGAAGGCACGGGGGTGGAGGAGTGGCAGTTGTGGTTCGGGCTGTGGATCGGTTTGTCTCCGTTCGTCATAGCGGCGTACGAGTTCGGTAAACGGATTTTGATCCAGCGACAGTGCGAGTTGTGTTCCGGAAGCGGGCTTATTCAAAAAGGAAAGTACATGCGGAAGTGCACCAGCTGCGGCGGGTTCCTTCCGTGGCAAAGCTGGGGACAGTTCTTCACCAGCGAAGCCGGGAACGGCGGCGTGGTGCGCGCGCCGAAAGGCCAAACAAGCGTCTTTTACGACGTCGAAGCGGCGAGGCTCGACGGCAAGCGCCAGGCGAAAAAGGCGAGAGAGGCGCTGGAGAACGGGGATAGCGGTGTCGTTGAGGTAGAGGTGCGGAACACCACGGCGCGGTAGCCCCATGTAGTTCTTAGTCAACTAGCTCGTGTGGAATGAAACGCATTCGCATTCGTATCCCCGATGTGGCGCGCATCGTGTTTCGTTTTTTCGTCCCCGGGTTATTTTTTTTTTGACAAAAAGTTAAGTTTGCTGCCAAGATGCCACAGATTGCAGATAGGTATTTTGTCCTGTGCATTGCACCACGCGCGGCCATGGCGTGCGCGTGCGTGATTCGCGCGTTCATTCACGGGGCGGCTCCGTCTGTCCCTGGTCGCGCGCGCCGGTCCGTCCGTGCCACCGGTCCAGCGCGCGTTGCTCGCGTGCGACCCCGGGCGGAGGCCGAGTCCGCGGATGGCGACATTTTTCAAGGCGAAGCGCGAGAACCCGATGAGAGCTTGATCATCGAGCCTCGGATGACCTTCGGCTTGGACGTGCACCGACGGATACACATGCGGGCGATGCGACAGATGGCGTATCAAGCGCAGTGGAGAGCGTACTGCGAAAGGTGCGTGGCGTGTGCCTCTGCATCCGTCCACGCTCGTCACACCCACCCATTTGGGAAACTCACTCTCCCGTTTGTCTCCAAATTCTCGCGCACAGGGCAAAGCGCGACTGGAAAAACGGCGTGAGCGACGAGGACGAAACCACGCTTTGCTCGTTTCATTACGAGCTGGAAAAGGGCTTGCGAACGTTTGAGAGGGCGAAGGAAAACGACACCCTGGGGGGATGGCCTCAAAGGACGTTACACCCGACGCAAGGTTTGCCCGCGATTCAAGCGTCGTGGCGCGCGGCGGTGCAGAGCTGCTGCCCGGGACGGGAAATTTTGTTTCGGCACTACGCGCCGGCACTGGGAGAAAGAAATTCCACTCGGGACGGAAACGCGAGATGAAGGCGCGGGAAGAGTGGGACCCGTGCAAACCCGCGGCAAGCCGCAGATAGAACTTGTCCCATGTAACAACGCGCGCGCGGGCGTTCCAATCCGAAAAAACTTCGTAATCTGAAAATTTCGCGATTAGAACCGTACCTCCCCAACCAGTTGCAGGTCTCATCACAGTGCCCGGCGCGCCCGCCGGGCGATGGCTTCCGCGAGCCCGAATCCGTTCGCGTGGTTTCGCGGCCACTTCGGGCTCGACGCCGGCGCGCTATCGAGCCGGACGCCACGCGACGCCGTGGACCCGCGTCGGTCCCGACGTCGCCGCGTTGTCGGGTTCGACAGCGTCTCATTGGCGGGCGCCACTGCTATGGGCGACACCGCGCAGGTCGCCGAGACCCCATCGTGGGGCGAAGGGAAGCCGGTGACACGCGATGAGCTCGGTCGCGCCATGTGGTTGTTCCTGCACACCCTCGCCGCGCAGTATCCCGACGACCCCACGCGCCAGCAGCAGCGCGATTCGCGAGATCTCATCTCCATTCTTTCCAGGATGTATCCCTGCGCCGAGTGCGCTGCGCACTTCGAGAAGGTCGTGCGTCGCGTCCCTCCTGATGTGTCATGTGGTGCCGCACTTCGTCAGTGGACGTGCGTGGTGCACAATGAAGTAAATGCCCGTCTGGGTAAGCCCGAATTCGACTGTACTCGGGTTGGAGAGAGATGGCCCGGGATGGAATGCGGCGGCGAAGGCGAGGAAGACGGTTGCGCCGTACGCGGGCGCCGCTCAACCGGCGCTCCTCCCAGAAGCGGGGGCAGGGGCGGGGACACAAAAGGTAGACGTTTGGGGATGGATGACCCGTAGTAACCGCACAGCAGAAGAAATATAGGGCTTTTAAATAGTTATCGAATAAACATTGTCACCGCGCAACCGTTTTTTACGAAAACGACGGGACGGCGACTGCGCGCGCGACGAGCCGACGCGGTTGCTACGAACGCCGCGATATCGCCACCGCACTACCGCCAACCATCACCATCCCGAGCCGTGTCCTCGTCGTCACTCCAAGCTGGCTCCTCAGCAGCCCACTTCTGAGCAGATATGGGAGACCCGCGGTTTTTTCCGCTCCCGCGCGTGCTATCGGACCACCCCTCTTCTTCGGACCAGTCTTGGTTCCAATCCGCTTTGGCGGCGCCGCCGCGTTTGCTTTTCCCGGTTTTCCCCGCCCGCTTAGCCCCCCGCATGCGGTTGTGCACGACGATTACCACCACACCCAGGACACACCCACCGAGCACGATGGGAAGGGCACGCTCGAACTGCGATTCCCCGCCCTCGGGGTGAACAGCGACCTCCACCGCGACGGCGTCGTTTTCGCGAAACGCACCTGTTGCCGCTTCCCACCGAGACGGTAACGCGTCGTCCTCGCTGTCGTCTTCCGCAATTTCTGCACGAGTACCCTTGCGTACGTCGTCGCCCAACGCGTACGTCGACACCGTCCCCGACACCGGGGGCGGTGGTGCATCCTTTTTGGTCGCCTCCTCCTTCGCTTGCTCCAGGGTCGGGGCGGGTTCTTTGAACCCTGGGAGGACGCTCGCCGTCACGTCCTTCGTCTCGGAAGCGGGAGCGGTGACGCTGTTTTCTTCTTCGACATCGGCGAGGTCTTCTTTGTTGTGTTTCTTCGCGGTTTCGCCCAATACCACGCCCGCGTCGTCCTCATCGCTCACCGCATCGGTGGCGTTGGTGGCGTTGGTGGCTTCGGGCGTCTTCGGCGCCGACTCCCCGGGACCGCTTTCGGGCGCCTCGGCTGAGGTTTCGTTGGCCGGGGCGACGGCGGGGGCGGGGGCGGAAGCGTTCGCCGTACTGTTTGTCCGCCCCTCTTTAGGAGCCTCCGCGGACTTTTCTTCGTCCAAGGACAACTCTGGGGAGGGTTTGGGGGCGTCGCCGTCGCCGTCGTCGGTTTCCGCAACACCCGGCGCTTCCGCCTCGGTCACATTCGCGTCCGCGACGCCGGTTTTGACTTTCGCCTTGACCTGACGCACGGGGTCGGCGTTGGATATGACGAGCGCAGTCGTATCGTTGCCTTTGACGGCCGCCGCCAGAGTTGGTACCGTCGCATTCTCACTCGTCGCGTTGGCACCCGCGGTTTCATTTCCCCCGGCAGAAACCACGAGAGTCTCGTTAATTGAGGGCGTGGTTTTTTCGCCCGACACTGGGTCTGCTTCGGCGGGGGTGTCGGCGTCAAACGCGGCGAGATGCGAGTTCTCATCCTCGTCCGCACCCGCGGACGACCGCACCTCAGCGGGTGCTGACGCTTTCAAACCCTCGAGGAGACTCCACTCGCTAAGGAGCGCTCTGCGCAGCGATCGATCTCTCGTAGTTTTTCCTTCACGGGATTCCAGGAAAAGAGCCGCCGTCGGGATCGCGAGACAGGCGATCATCATCACGACGATGGCCACGCGTGCCGCCATGGGCGGGTGGTGGCGCGCCATAACCTTCGCCCTCCCTTGTGCGGACGAACAGTGGCGGGACGAGCAAAAGGAAGTTGACGACGGGAGGTGGTTCGCAAGTCCTGGTCTACCATCACAAAAATTCTTGGACTGGACAGCCTTTCAAAAGAAGTCTGTTTGCGCGTAGAAATTGTGTGATCCGAGGAAAAATAATTTGACCCGAAAATCGACGCCTACCTGGCTGTTCTGAGACGCGTGTCTGGAAAACGTGACTGCACACGCGTGACCACGAATGAAGAAACTTCCGCCGTATGTGTTCCGTGGTTTGTTTCTCACGTCGTCTTTTTTGGCCTTGACGAAAATTCGAAAAA
>Ga0209830_10000220_pt1 | contig 66372 bp, 66 predicted proteins | sample ArcticOcean_MG_C_12_FD_187439 | JGI IMG/M metagenome (GOLD analysis project Ga0209830, IMG submission 187439) | Marine microbial communities from western Arctic Ocean - ArcticOcean_MG_CB8_130 (SPAdes) (version 2) | ecosystem: Environmental > Aquatic > Marine > Oceanic | place: Arctic Ocean...
TTTATAAGATTTTTTGGACCCAAACACTTAGGAGAAATTAGTGGTTTTAGTACTTCGCTTACTGTATTTGCTAGTGCCATTGGGCCTGCTGCATTCAGTCTAGGTTTTGATTATTTTGGTAACTACGCTGCACCTGCAAAAATATGCTTAGGCTTTTTAATTATTTTATTGCTGTTTTCGGTATTTCTTGATCATAAAGAAGAAAAAAAAGAGAGTCTGTTCAGCGCCCTATAAATGCAATGATTGTAAGTTCTTTTGCTTAGTAGCTATAATATAAGACCAATACATGTGCTATTGGAATAATGGTTGATATTAAGACCACAACTCCTCTTCAAGAGGATATAACCAAAAATCCTCAACAAGGGGAAATGATCTTAGCGACGGTACAAGGAAAGGGAGTTACTGCCTTACCTGAAGATCTTTATGTTCCTCCAAATGCTCTAAAAATTCTATTAGATACTTTCTCAGGACCGCTAGACTTTTTGTTGTACTTAATCCGTAAACAGAACCTAGACATCTTGGATATTGATGTGGCTAAAATATCTCAGCAATACACTTCTTATATTGATCTCATGGATGCGATGCAAATAGAGCTGGCTGGCGATTACTTGGTTATGGCCGCATATCTAGCTGAACTAAAATCTAGAATGTTATTGCCTAGACCCGAAGAACAGGAGGAAGAGGAAGATCCTAGGGCTGAATTAATCAGAAGACTTCAAGAATATCAACGTTTTAAAAATGCCGCTGAAAAAATTGACATGCTTCCCAGGTTGGACAGAGACTTTTATGCCGCTCAAGCTCAACTTCCTGAATTTGCTTTGGAAATGCCGCTAGCAGAGATACCTTTGGAAGATCTAAGCTTTGCATTGTCAGAAGTGATGAGAAGAGTTGAACAGTCAAAGGCCCATTCAATTAATTTTGAAGAACTCTCTACAAGAGAAAGAATGACTCAAATACTAGACAGGATGAGATCTGAGTCTTTTATAGAGTTTACAACTCTATTTATAAAAGAAGAGGGTAGAATGGGAGTTGTGGTAACATTTTTAGCCATTCTGGAGTTGTTGAAAGATTCACTGATAGAGATCGTTCAATCTGAAGAATTTGGTCCAATACATATTAAAGGAATAGAGGAGACTCACTAATGGAAAATACACTTTCACAAATAATAGAGGCTTTGTTGTTATCGGCATCCAGACCAATAGATGTTCAAGAGATAGAAAGGGTTTTTGATGAAACAGAAAGACCGTCCAAAGATGAAATTCGATCTGCTCTCAGTGAAATTGAAGAGCAATGCTCTAACAGAGGAGTGGAATTGAAAAAAGTATCAACCGGGTACAGGTTGCAAGTGAGACAGGATTTATCATCGTACATAGCAAAGTTGTGGGAAGAGAAGCCTCCAAGGTTCTCTAAGGCCACTCTAGAAACATTAGCTTTAATTGCATACAGGCAACCCATAACCAGAGGAGAGATAGAAGAGATAAGGGGCGTAACCATAGGAACGCAACTCATGAGAGGTCTTATGGACAGAGGCTGGGTAAAAATTGTAGGTCAAAGAGACGTACCAGGAAGGCCCTCTCTTTACTCAACAACAAAAGAGTTCTTGGATTATTTTGGCTTGCAGCATTTAAGGGAACTTCCCGATCTTCCTGAATTGCCAGATTTACAAACACTTGATATGGAGCTACCTCTAGAAAATGAACTTGATGAAAGTTCTATAGAAGTCCAAAAATCTTTAAATTAATAAAAAATAAGACATTATTATGAGAGTTAGGGTACACAAACTCTTAGCCGAGAGGGGAGCTGGTTCTAGAAGAGGAATAGAAAAGCTAATAAGAGAAGGCAAACTGCTTGTAAACGGAAGGCCTGCAAAAATTGGGCAGCTCGTATCAGAGAAAGATAGATTTAAGTTAGACGGAAAGGATTTAGCTTTTAATTCAAAATCGGTATCAGATACAAGAATTTTAATGTACAACAAAAAGGTAGGAGAAATCTGTACAAGAAACGATCCCGAAGGTCGCCCAACTATTTTTAGTACTTTACCTCCCATCCAATCAGGAAGATGGGTTTCAGTTGGAAGGCTGGACATAAACACATCAGGGTTGATTATGTTTACTAATGACGGTGAGTTGGCTAACACTCTCATGCATCCATCTTCTTCAATAGAACGAGAATACGTTGCCAGAGTTCAGGGAAGAGTAACAAAGCAAGATATACAGACTTTGGTTGAAGGAGTTGAACTGGATGATGGGTTTGCAAAATTTACAGACGTCCAAGAGGGTAAAAAGGGTAAGACAAATCAATGGTTTGCAATGGTTATTATGGAAGGAAGGACTCGTGAAGTAAGACGTCTTTGGGAAAGTCAGGGCTTTAATGTGTCCAGACTCAAAAGGGTTAGATATGGAAACGTTTTCTTACCTGCAAGCTTGAGGCAGGGGTATTGGAAAGAGCTATCTAAAAGCGAAGTGAAGGCTATTGAGCAGCTATAGATTGCCCATTAATTTCTAAGCTTTCGTTGCTCATAAGGTAAAGATAAGCATTCATTATTTCTTCTGCTCCAGCTAAAGATAGAGGGTCTTCTGCGGGGTATGCTGCAGCTCTCATTTTTGTCCTTACACTTCCTGGATCAATAGAATTTACTCTTATGTTGCTAGTATTTTCTAGTTCTTCAGAAAAGATTTGCATCATGCTTTCGGTTGCAAATTTTGTTAAAGAATAAGCACCCCAATAGGCTCTTCCTTTTTTACCCACTCCGGATGAAGTAAAAATGATTGAAGAATTCTTTGAAGCTCTTAGGGCTGGCAGAAGTGATCTTGTTAACAAGAAAGAAGAGTGAACATTTACATCAAAAACTTTTTTCCAGACTTCAATCTTATAATTCTCTAGAGGGGTTTTATCTCCCAAGATGCCTGCGTTGTTTAATAGTCCATCCAGCTGACCAAGCTCTTCTGTTACCAAGTTATTAATCTCTATAAAGTCTTCTTCATTTGCTTTTTCTAAGTCAATAACATGCAAAAGAGGCGGCTTAAGATTTCTATCAAGAAACTCATGATAAGTAGATTCAAGATGTTCTGCATTTTTACCCAAAAGAACTAAGTCTGCCCCGTGCTGTGCAAAACTTAATGCAGCAGTTTTACCAATTCCAGATCCTCCTCCTGATATTAATATTGACTTATCTTTTAAGGAATTCTCTGGAACTTGGTAATCTTTTGGTAAAGTCATTGCATTATCTTTTAAATAAAATTTAATATCTCTTTTGGAGACTTTACTAAGAAATCAGCTTGCCAGTCTTTTGCATTCTCACCTTTTGGAACATAACCATAAGCGGCAGCCATTGTTCTCATCCCAGCTTTTTTCCCCGCGATAATATCTATTGAGTGGTCTCCAATATAAGTACTATTCTGTGGCAAGGTTTCTGCTTTCTCACAAGCTAATATCAAACCTTCAGGAGAAGGCTTCCTCTTACCGGTATCCTCTGGACAAATTAAAAAAGTAGGCTTGTATTTTGAAAGAGTAGCTTCAACTATTTCTTCCGCAAAAAATCTTGGTTTATTTGTAACAATGCCCCAACACATCTTCCTATTATTTAAAGAGTCTAAGACTAGATCAATCCCTTTAAAAATAGATGTATTTTTTATAGAACATTCTTTATAAATATCCAATAGTTCTAGTCTAAATAATTCTAAATCTTTATCAGCTATAAGTTGGCTATCTTTAATTAATTCTTCTTTTACATTTTTATCTTTATCTATACCCATGGCATAGCTTGCTAGGCTGATTGCACCTTCAGATACTCTGCTTCTAACCTCATCGTAGTCTGCTTTTTTAATTCCATATCTATCTCTTAGAATATTTACTGCAAGGAAGAAATCTTGAGCCGTATCCAATAGGGTTCCATCTAAATCAAAGGCAATCAATTGTTTCATGATTCTATCTTTAAAGTGTGCATCATATAGTTAACTTGAACATCTGAACTCAGCCAGTAATGATCTGTTAAAGGGTTGTAACTTAGGCCAGTGGTGTTTTGTAATGATAAATTTGAAGACCTCAGCCAAGAAGCCAATTCTGAAGGTTTTATAAATTTAGAGTAATCATGCGTACCTTTTGGAAGGAGATTAAGGATATATTCAGCACCAATTACAGCAAAAAGATACGATTTGGGATTTCTATTGATCGTAGAAAAAAATGCATGACCGTTGTCTTTCAGAAGCCCTGAGCAAAGCTTAACAATTTGGGAGGGATCCGGAACATGTTCAAGCATCTCAAGGCAAGTAATTACATCAAAATTTTTATGCAAACCTTCTTCTAATAAGTCTTCTATTGTGGTCTGGATATAATTTACATTGCTGTTTACTTTTAATCCGTGAGCTTGCGCAACGCCTATGGTTTTGTCTGAAGCATCTATGCCTATTACTTCTGCTCCTAAATTACTCATGGCTTCAGATAAAATGCCTCCACCACAACCTACATCCAATACTTTCAGACCGCTAAGACTGCATCTTTCTTGTATATAATTCAATCTCAATGGGTTGATCTGATGCAGGGGTTTAAAATCACCATTAAGATCCCACCAAACTTCCGCTATGTCATTAAATTTTTTTACTTCTTCAGTATCTAAATTTTTAGTTTTCATTTTTCTTTTTTTTCTTTAAACTTGATTTTTCGATAGTTCCTTTATTACCGTACAATTGTACTAATAAACTTATTTAATATAAAAAATGCAAATATTCTTTCCTAAAGAAGAAGGTCCAGAAACTCGCGCAACTATTTTACCTGAAGTTGCAAAGAAGTTTATTGATTTAGGGATTGATGTTGTAGTTGAGACTCAGATTGGTTCAAAGATTTTTAACTCAGATGAAATGTACAGCCTAGTTGGTGCAAAGATATCTTCAGATAGATTGGTATCAAATGCAGAAGCAGATATTGTCTGTAGAATTAATAAACCTAATAAAGAAGAAATAGCCTCTTTAAAAAAAGGGTCGATCCATATAAGTTTTTTAGATCCATTCAACGAATCAGAGTTAGTTAACGAGTTTGCTAGTTCTCAAATTACAGCCATAAGCATGGAATTAGTTCCCAGAATTACAAGGGCTCAAAAAATGGATGCCTTGAGTTCTCAGGCTAATTTAGGAGGATATTCTGCAGTTATAGAAGCTTCTAAAACCCTTTTAAAATCTTTTCCTATGATGATGACTGCGGCAGGAACAATTTCTCCAAGTAGAGTATTTGTAATAGGAGTAGGAGTTGCAGGTCTTCAGGCTATAGCTACAGCAAAAAGACTGGGCGCTAGAGTTGATGCGTTCGACACAAGACCAATAGTGGAGGAACAAGTTCAATCCTTAGGAGCTAAATTTGCCAAGATTGATATCGGTGTAACTGAAGAAACAGATCAAGGTTATGCAAAAGAATTAACTCCAGATCAGATAGCTCTTCAACAAGAAGGTATGAAGAAAATTTGTGGACAATCTGATGTGGTTATTACAACAGCTCAAGTATTTGCTAGGCCTGCTCCTAGAATTGTTTCTAGAGAAATGGTGGAAGCCATGAAGCCTGGCAGTGTCATAGTTGATATGGCCGTCGCTACGGGTGGAAATGTTGAAGGATCGATTGTTGATGAGCATGTGGTTCATAACGGAGTAACAATTATTGGTATGTCTAACCTTCCAGGAAGTGCTGCTATAAATGCTTCTCAAATGTATGGAAACAATTTATTCAACATGATTGAAGAATATTGGGATTCAGAGAATAAGACGTTTAATTTTGATCTAACTGATGAAATATTAAAAGGGTGCGTAGTAACTCATCAAGGTGAAATAGTGAATGAAATGGTTAAAGACAGGAGATAAGTTTATGGAAACTCAAATGATTTTACTTCTTTTTATACTTGTCTTATCTATATTTCTGGGAGTTGAGCTCATAACCAAGGTTCCATCTACGTTGCACACTCCTCTCATGTCGGGTGCAAACGCAATATCGGGAATTACTTTAGTAGGGGCGCTCTTGTCTTCTGGCTCTGGAGAATTTCTAACTACGATTTTAGGAACTGCAGCTGTTTTCTTTGCAACTATAAATGTGATAGGCGGTTATCTGGTTACAAATAGAATGCTTGGAATGTTCAAAAAGAAATAGAATTATGAATTTAATGATAAATATTGATACTTCACTCATAGTAAATCTTGCTTATATTGGAGCTTCTATTCTATTTATTGTAGGTCTAAAGCTGTTGGGTTCGCCAGACACCGCAAGAAAAGGTAATCTTTTGTCTTCATCGGGTATGTTGCTGGCTGTTTTAGTTACTCTTGCCGATCAAAGCATTATAGATTTTACCTGGATCATAGTAGGAATAATTTCAGGTGGAATAGTCGGATACTTGGCTGCAACTAAAGTTCAAATGACTTCCATGCCAGAAATGGTAGCCATTTTCAATGGTTTTGGAGGTATTGCCAGCTTGCTTGTAGGTTCTGCTGAGTTTGTAGGCACTTCTGAAATAAACTCTGCTCTCTTTTTTGCTATTTATTTAACGGTCCTCATAGGAGGAATGACTTTCACTGGAAGTTTAGTAGCTTATGCAAAACTTTCTGAGATTATTGGAGGAAGGCCAACGCTTTACAAAGGACAGCAAATTGTAAATAGCCTGCTTTTATTAGTTGTTGCAGCAGCAGGACTGGAGATGGTTATTTTCCAAGAAATTTTTACCTCTTATGAAATACTTTTGATTGTTTGCGGATTGGCTATGTTACTAGGAATATTGTTTGTAATACCAATAGGTGGTGCTGATATGCCAGTTGTTATTGCTCTTCTTAATAGTTTTTCAGGGCTTGCAGCTTGTGCAGCAGGTTTTGTTATAGTAAATAATGTATTGATTGTTGCGGGAGCGCTCGTTGGAGCAAGTGGACTTATCCTTACAAATATAATGTGTAAGGCAATGAACAGGTCTTTAGCAAATGTCCTATTTAGTGGTTTTGGTTCTGTAACAGAATCTTCATCATCAGAATCAGTGGACCAAGGAGAAGTTAAACCTATCAACGCAGCAGATGCTTTTCTTATCTTAGAAGCAGCAAGTTCAGTACTGATTGTTCCTGGTTACGGAATGGCTGTTGCTCAAGCACAACATTCAGTAAGGGAATTAGGAGAGCTGTTAGAGGCTAATGGAACGGAAGTGAAGTACGCCATCCATCCCGTTGCAGGAAGAATGCCTGGACATATGAATGTACTTTTAGCGGAAGCCAATGTTTCCTATGATGTTTTGGTAGAGCCAGATGATGTTAATCCAATTATGGAAACTGTAGATGTGTGCATGGTGATTGGAGCAAATGATGTAGTAAATCCCGATGCCAAGGATAACGAAGGAAGCCCAATTTATGGAATGCCAATAATAGAAGTTGATAATTCAAAAACCGTCTTCGTTCTTAAGAGGTCTATGGCGTCAGGTTTTGCAGGTATTCAGAATCCTCTTTTCTTTAAACAAAACAGCCGGATGCTGTTCGGTGATGCCAAAGAAACCGTTTCTGCTTTAGTGGCTGAATTTAAAGGTTAACGCACTAAATTTTCTAAGCTTTTTCACAGGTTTTTCAGACTTAAATATGGTAAAATCCTAACTAAGTTGAATTCTCTAAATAAATTAAAATTTATATTAATATCGGAGCCTTATATCTGCTCTTCGCAGTTATGAGGACGCTCTAATCGGATAAAAAATGGTTGAAATTGCAGCAAAGGAAATAGTACCCGTTAATATAGAGACGGAGTTGAAGAATTCCTATCTAGATTACGCCATGAGTGTAATTGTAGGCAGGGCTCTCCCTGATGCTAGAGATGGTCTAAAACCGGTCCACAGAAGATGTTTGTATGCCATGCATGTACTGGGTAACGAATGGAATAAAGCTCATAAGAAATCTGCCAGAGTTGTAGGAGATGTTATAGGTAAATACCATCCCCATGGAGACACAGCAGCTTATGAGACTATCGTAAGAATGGCACAATGGTGGAGCTTGAGATACCCACTGGTAGACGGACAAGGAAACTTTGGTTCTATGGATGGTGATGGCGCTGCAGCCCAAAGATACACCGAAGTTAGAATGGCTAAAATTACCCAAGAGTTGCTAGCAGATTTAGAAAAAGAAACAGTAGATTTCGTAGAGAATTATGATGGATCTGAGACTATGCCCGAAGTTTTTCCTTCAAGAATTCCTAATTTACTTATAAATGGATCTTCTGGAATAGCAGTAGGAATGGCAACTAATATGCCTCCTCATAATTTAAATGAAACACTTTTAGCAACTTTAGCATTTATAGAAGATCCAGAAATTTCTGTTGCTGACTTAGCAGAAATAATGCCCGGACCTGACTTTCCTACTGGGGGAATTATTAATGGAAGAGCTGGCATAGTAACTGCTTATGAAACCGGGAGGGGAAGAGTAAAAATTAGAGCTAAGACTCATTTTGAAGATGAAGACATAGACAAGCCTAAGATCATAATTACAGAAATGCCTTATCAAGTTAACAAAGCAAGGTTGATTGAGAAGATTGCTGATCTAACAAGAGACAAAAAGATAGAAGGCGTTAGAGATATTAGAGATGAGTCTGATAAAGACGGTATACGAGTTGTAATAGAGCTGAAACAAGGTCATATACCGGATGTCCTATTAAATAATTTATTTGCACAAACTCAAATGCAGACTGTTTTTGGCATTAATAACGTAGCTCTAGTAGAAGGCGAGCCAAAGATCTTAAACCTTAAAACTATGTTGTCTGTTTTCTTTAATCACAGAAAAGAAGTTGTTTCTAGAAGGACCTTTTTCGAGTTAAGGAAAGCGAAAGAAAGAGGTCATATTCTTGAGGGTCTTACAATTGCTCTTTCTAATATAGATGCAATGATTGAGTTGATTAAAAAATCTAAGGATGGTGCCGAAGCCAAAGCAAAATTACTAGGCAAGAAATGGAAGCCTGGCAGAGTTGTAGATATGTTGAAGAAGGCTGGTCCAGATGCATGCAGACCTGAAGGTGCAGATTCTTCTATAGGTTTATCAGGAAAATCTTATCAACTTTCCGAAACACAAGCTCAAGCCATACTTGATATGAGGCTGCAGCGTCTTACAGGGTTGGAGCAAGACAGGCTAATTAAAGAATATGAAGAGATCGTTGAACATATTGCCTATTTAATTGGAATCTTGACTCACTCTGAAAAACTAATAGAAGTAGTTACTGATGAGTTGAGGGAAATCCAAGAAAAATATATTGATGAAAGAAGAACAGAAATTCAAGAGTCAATGGCGGATCTAAGTGTCGAAGATTTAATAGCTCCAGAAGACAGAGTTGTGACGATTTCTCACGAAGGTTACGCAAAAACTCAACCCCTTGAAGAATACAGAGCGCAAAGAAGAGGGGGTACAGGAAAAACTGCCGCTTCAGTAAAAGACGAAGATTTTGTTGAGCAGATGCTAATAGCAAATACCCACACCACACTTCTTTGCTTTTCAAATCTTGGACAAGTCTATTGGTTAAAAGTTTATCAAATTCCTTCGGTTGGGCGATCTGCAAAAGGGAGACCTCTGGTAAATCTTATTCAGCTGAGCGAAGGAGAGCGCATCACAAGCATGGTACCTATTGAAGATTATGATGAATCTAAATTTATTCTAATGGCAACTCACAATGGTACTGTTAAGAAAACATCCCTTACTGAATTTTCTAATCAGAGAAAAGGAGGTAAACGTGCAATTACACTGTCAGAAGGCGACCAACTGGTTGGAACAGTCGTAACAAATGGATCCGAATTCGTAATGTTAGTTTCCAATACCGGTAAGGCAGCTCATTTTTCTGAAACCGAAGTCCGTTCTATGGGGAGAACAGCTAGAGGTGTTAGAGGAATCAACTTAGACAAAGGTCAATCAGTTATATCTCTGATTATTCCTGATGAAGAAGCTTCAATATTCACTGTGACTGAAAATGGATTTGGGAAACGTTCGAGTTCTGCAGATTTTAGAAAAACAAGAAGGGGTGCTAAAGGCGTTATTGCAATGCAAACTTCTGATAGAAATGGCTTGTTAATAGGAGCAGCCCAAGTAACCAACGAAGATGAGGTTATGTTGATTTCTGATAAAGGCATGCTAGTAAGAACAAAAGTTTCAGAAGTTAATGTAATTGGCAGAAACACTCAGGGGGTTACTGTCATAAGATTAAAAGAGAAAGAAAAATTAATAAGTATTGCCCCTATAAGCGAAGAGTTTATTGGAGATTCTTCAGAATAAAAAACCATGAGCAGAAAATATAATTTTGGTGCAGGGCCTGCAACTATGCCACTTCCAGTTTTAGAAGAAGTACAACAAGAATTACTTGATTGGAAAGGATTGGGTTTATCGGTAATGGAGATAAGCCACAGAAGTAAAGAATTTGTAGAGATAGCAACAGAAGCAGAAAAAGATTTTAGAGATCTCTTGGGTATAAAAGATTCTTATGGAGTTCTTTTTATGCACGGAGGGGCTACCCTTCATAATGCAATGGTTCCGTTAAACCTTTCGGCCCCCACTAAAACCGCTGATTATGTGCACTCAGGTCATTGGGCAGCAAGGTCAATCAAGGAAGCAAAGCGTTACACACAAGTAAATATTGCCGCAACATCTGAACCAGAAGGGTTCAATTTTTTCCCTGATCAAAAAGATTGGAATCTAACAGAGGAATCAAGTTACGTTCATATTACTCCCAATGAAACAATAGGAGGACTGTGTTTGAGAAGTCTCCAATCATCTAAAGTTCCTGTGGTTGCGGACTATTCATCTGGAATTCTTTCTGAGCCTATAGACATAGATAATTTTTCTTTGATCTATGGGGGTGCACAAAAAAACATCGGACCTGCTGGTCTTGGTTTTGCAATCATAGACAAAGACTTATTAAATAATGCTCAAGAAATCACACCAACCATGCTCAATTACACAGCTATGTTGGAAGGTGAATCCATGTACAACACCCCTCCAACTTTTGCTTGGTACATGGCCGGTAAAGTCTTTAAGTGGCTAAAATCAATTGGAGGAGTCTCTGCAATAGGAGAGATAAACAACAGAAAAGCGAAAAAGCTTTATAACTTCATTGATAAATCTGAATTTTACTCAAACAACATAAATGAAAAGAATAGATCAATAATGAATGTCCCTTTCCTCCTAGCCAAAGAAGATTTAAATAACAAATTTTTAGAAGACACAGAATCTGCAGGGCTGCTTGCGCTTAAAGGCCACAGATCTGTAGGGGGTATGCGTGCAAGTATTTATAATGCAATGCCAGAAGAAGGCGTTGATGCACTAATTAATTTCATGAGTGAGTTCGAAAAGAACGCACAATAGCTTATGAGTGAAAAGAAGAGTTTAGATTCAGTTCGTGCTGAGATAGATTCAATAGATGAAAAGATTCTAAAGTTAATCAATGAAAGAGCCAATCTAGCGATTGCCGCAGGAGAAGCGAAAGGCGATGCTATAAAATACAAACCCGGAAGAGAAGCATCTATTTACAACAGATTAAAAGGTATTAATGCTGGGCCTATAACCTCAGAACAGATAGTTTCTATTTACAAAGAAGTTATTTCAAGTTGCAGGTCGACGGAAGCAAACTTTAAAGTCGCTTTTCTAGGGCCTGAAGGTACCTATTCAGAATCTGCACTCTCTTCTCAATTTGGTCAGTCCGTTGAGAAATTATCTCAAGCCACCATTGAGAGTGTCTTTGAATCAGTTGAAAGTAACCAGAGTAATTTTGGTATTGTTCCTATAGAAAATTCTACTGAGGGGGCTGTAAACATTACTTTAGATTGCTTAGCGAAAAGCAACTTAATGATTTGCGGTGAAGTGGAAATGAAAATCCATCACAACCTTTTGGGTTACAACAAACCCTTACCTAAAGAAGGTTTTGAGATCCATGCTCATGAACAAACCCTCGCACAATGCAAGGAGTGGTTGGACTCGCATTGTCCAAATGTTAAGAGAGTACCTGTTTCTAGTAATGCACAGGGAGCTATCAATGCAAAGAATTCAGATAGAATCATGGCTATTGCAGGCGATCTGGCAGCAGAAAAATACAGCCTGGATGTCCTTGATAAAAATATTGAGGATTATGCAAAGAACACAACACGATTTATTTCCATAGGAAAGATTAAATCAAGCGCTTGTGGAGCGGATAAAACATCTTTACTTATTACAACCAAGAATGAACCCGGAGCTCTGTATCAGGTATTAAAACCAATCAATGATCTAAAATTGAATTTAACTCACATAACTTACAGACCTTCTAAAATTGATAATTGGCATTACTCATTTTATTTAGACATTGAAGGGCATGAATCGGAAGACAGAATAAAAGATCTATTAATCAGTTTAGAGAAAACAGAGGCAAGCGTAAGAATATTAGGCTCTTACCCTAGAGCTGTGGGTTAGATTAATAATGGATATAAAAAAATTAATAAACCCTGGATTACTTAATCTTAGTCCTTACAAACCGGGTAAGCCCGTCGAGGATTTAGAAAGAGAGTTAGGTATTACCAATGCAATTAAATTAGCCAGTAATGAGAATCCATTAGGTCCTAGTCCAATAGCAATAGAGGCAGTCAATAAGATACTTTCTGGACTAAATAGATACCCTGATGGGAATGCATTAAGACTAAAAGAAAGTATTAGCAATGAATACAACGTCGACATAGACCAAATTACAGTTGGCAATGGTTCAAATGATATTATTGAGTTTGCCGTAAGAAGTTTTCTATCTTCAAAAGACAGTGCTGTATTCTCAGAACATGCTTTTGCTGTTTATCCTCTTGCAGTTCAGACGGCAGGCGCAGAAGGAATAGAAGTACCGTCTGTAAATTGGGGTCATGATCTTGAAGCCATGCTTGGAGCAGTAAAGGAAAATACAAAATTAGTTTTTATAGCAAATCCTAATAATCCAACAGGAACTTTTATAAGCAGAGACAAGATAATCTCTTTTCTTGATGCAATCAGTAGCGATGTAATTGTATTTTTAGACCAAGCGTATTTTGATTATGCATCTTACGAGAACAACGATGTGGATTTTGAATTTGTTGAAGAGTTCCCAAACTTAATTATTAGCAGGAGTTTCTCTAAAGCCTATGGTTTAGCTGGATTCAGAGTTGGATATTCTGTTTCTTCAAAAGTAATTGCGGACTACCTAAATCGCGTAAGACAACCTTTTAACGCAAACTCCCTTGCTCTTGCTGCAGCGGAAGCAGCTCTAACAGATAAAGCTCATATGATGAATTCGTTGAAGATGAACAGCGAGCAGAAAACAGTTCTGTATAAAGGGTTGGCTGATTTAGGTTATGAATTCATACCCACTCATGGAAATTTTATTTGTTTTGATTGCAAGCAAGATGCAAACACAGCATTCAATCTTCTTTTAAAAGAAGGAGTGATTGTCAGGTCTATGGATGTATACAAAATGCCAAATCACTTGAGAGTAACGATAGGTACCCCTGAAGAGAATAGGATATTTCTTGAGAAGATTTCAAAAATAACTTTCTAATAATGAATAAAAATTTTTATTTTCAAAATATTCTTGTAGTAGGTCTTGGACTAATAGGTGGTTCTGTATTGCGTTCTTTGCAATCTAGTAGATTTCAAGGAGTTGTCTATGGTCTTGATAGTAATGTCGATTTAATCAGTTCTGCACATAATTTTGACTTAATTAATAATAATGATACGAATAAGATCCCTGCAAATCTAGAAGACGCTCTAATTATCTTTGCAGTGCCGACTTTGTCTATAAAACCCTCAATAACGGAAGTGCTAAAAAAGTTTAAATTTAAAGATTCTTTATACACGGATACCTGCAGCGTTAAATCCTCTGTTCTTGAAGTAATAAATAATCTTAATCCCGATATTAAAAATAGTTTTATTTTATCTCACCCTATTGCAGGCTCTGAAAAGAGTGGTCTTTCTGCTTCATCTGATACTTTATTCGATGGTCGGCTTACTGTAATTTGCCCACATGACAAAAATAAAGCTGAAGACATAAAGAAGATAGAAAATTTTTGGGAAAATTTAGGTTCCACCACGAAGAGGTTGCCAGCTTTAAGCCACGATGATCTGTTTGCTAAAACCAGTCACTTGCCTCATGTCATCTCTTACGCTCTGATGGATGCTGTTTTTACTGATCTTAAAGAGGATTCATTCTTGCATTCCGGAGGGAGTCTTGAGGATTACACAAGAATTGCTTCAAGTGACCCGGTTATGTGGAAGGACATAATGATATCAAATGAAAGCTCCATACTTGAGGCCGTTGGTGCTTTTAGAGATAGTTTAGATAAGTTGTCTATTTTAATTAAAGAAGGTAATCCAGATAAACTTGTCACTTTCTTTTCTTCCATAAAAAAATCTAGAGATATGCTTCTTTCCAAGGAAAGCAAATAATGGATTTCAAAGTAACCAAAGGAGGTGGTCTTAACGGTGAAGTTACATTACCCGGTGATAAATCAATTTCTCATAGATCAATAATGTGTGCGGCTTTGGCCACAGGTGAAACAGTTATAAATGGTTTTTTAAGAGGCGAAGATTGTTTAGCAACTTTGAATGCATTTAAGCAGATGGGCGTAGATATCCAACAAGATGGAAGCAAGGTAAAAGTTCAAGGCGTAGGATTGCATGGATTGAAAGAGCCTAAAACGGAGCTCTATCTTGGAAATTCAGGTACTTCCATGAGATTAATGAGCGGCTTGCTAGCTGGTCAAAATTTTTATTCTACTTTGACTGGTGATCTGTCTTTGTCTACCCGCCCGATGAAGAGAGTTGTAGACCCTCTTACTCTCATGGGGGCAAATATTAATACCAATTCAGCCGGAACTTCTCCTATAGAGATACGACCGACGGATAGATTGCTTCCAATTACATATTCTTTACCTGTTGCGAGTGCACAAGTTAAATCTTGTCTTATGTTTGCAGCCCTTTATGCAGACGGACCAGTTGTTGTTAAAGAGCCGGTGCAAACTAGAAATCATACTGAATTAATGTTTAAGAAGTTTGGCATTCAGGTAGAGATAAAATCTTTGTCGGATAAGAGAGAATTAAAAATTTTTCCTGTGACTTCTATCCCAGGTACGGAAATAAATATCCCGGCAGATTTTTCTTCTGCTGCCTTTCTTATTTTGGCTGCCTTAATTACTCCAGACTCTGACTTAACCCTAAAAAATGTTGGGCTAAACCCTTCGCGAACAGCTCTTTTAGGAGTTTTAAAGGAAATGGGGGCTGATATATCAATTTCCAACTTTTCAGATGACTACGAGCCTTGTGGAGACTTAAAAATTAAGTCATCTCGTTTAAAAGGGATTTCACTAAACCCGTCGCTTATTCCTAATCTAATAGATGAGTTGCCCGTGTTATTCGTTGCTGCAGCCTTGGCTGAAGGTAAAACCTCAATCACAGGAGCTGCGGAATTGAGGGCTAAAGAGTCAGACAGACTAGAGGCTATGGCAAGTACATTAGAACAACTTGGAGTAAAGTTTAAACTCTTTGAGGACGCAATAGATATTCAGGGTTTAAATCAGGAGATTCATATTGGCAATTCATCTTTACCGTTTAAGTCTTCAGTTATAAATTCGTTTGGTGATCACAGGATAGCAATGGCTTCAGCCATTGCTTGCACTAGAGCAGAAGGTGAATCTCTCATTCAAGATACTCAAAATGTCGTAACTTCATTCCCTAACTTTTTAGATATTTCTAATAAAGTAGGACTAGATATTAAGGAATAATTAAATTATGGAACATGTACCGGTAATTACAATAGATGGGCCAGGCGGAGCTGGAAAAGGGACTATTTCTCAGATGTTAGCTTTGGATTTAGGTTGGAATATTCTTGATAGTGGAGCACTTTACAGATCGCTTGCTTATTATTTTGAAGAAGAAGGACTAAAACCCAAAGACTTAACTGATAACTTAGAGAAAATTAAGAATAACTTTAATGTTCATTTTGATGCAGGTATACCAGGAGAGCCCGTTAAAATCTTCTTTCAAAACAAAGATATAACTGATTTGGTTAGAACAGAAGAGGTTGCAAAAACAACTTCAATATTAGCTGCAGATCCTTATATTAGAGCCTTTATCAAGCCTATCCAAAGAGATTTTATGATCTTTCCTGGGCTGGTAGCAGACGGCAGGGACATGGGAACAGTTATTTTTTCTGATGCAGATCTTAAAATTTATCTAACTGCATCAATCGAAGAAAGAGCAAAAAGACGATATGAACAGTTGAAAGGACAAGGTAGCGAGGTTAACATGCGAATCCTTTTAGAAGAGTTAGAAGACAGAGACAAAAAGGATACAGAGAGAGAACACTCACCCTTGAAACCTGCAGAAGACTCGATAGTAATAGATACAAGTAATATAGACCCTATAGGAGTAATAAAAGAAATAAAAAGTCAGTCTTTTAGTTTCTTTAAAAAATAAAAATATGTCAGCAAGTTTTGAACAGTTATTGGAAGAGAATTTAAGTACTTTAATAATGAAGCAGGGCAGTCTTGTGACTGGAATTGTTATTGATATTTTAGAAAATCATCTCGTGGTTCACGTGGGTTTAAAATCTGAAGCAGCAATCCAAAAGAGCGAATTCCTCAACCAGTCAGGAGAGCTAGACCTAGAAATAGGAGATGAAGTTCAGTTGACTCTTGAAGCAATTGAAGATGGACATGGCAATACAAGGCTTTCAAGAGAAAAAGCTATAAAACAAGAGGTTTGGAAGAGGATAGAAGATTGTTTGGAAGATGATGCAATTTTAAAAGGATTGATAACAGGTTCTGTTAAGGGAGGAATGACTGTTGACGTCCAAGGCATAAAAGCTTTTTTACCAGGATCACTTGCAGAAGTTTCCCCCACAAAAGACTTAGAGCACTTAGTAGGTGGATATGAAGAATTTAAAGTAATTAAGCTTGATAAAGCAAAAGACAATGTAGTGCTATCAAGAAAAGCAGTCCTACAGGAAGTAAATTCTGAAGAAAGAGAAAAATTATTATCTGGTTTAGCCGAAGGTCAAGTTATCAAAGGCATAGTTAAGAATCTTACAGACTACGGTGCTTTTGTGGACTTAGGCGGAATCGATGGCCTCTTGCACATCACTGATATTTCTTGGAGTAGAATAAATCATCCTTCAGAAGCTCTCGGTATAGGAGAGAGTTTGGATGTTAAGGTTATTAAATATGATCAAGAAGCTAAGAAAGTATCGCTTGGAATTAAACAATTAATAGATGATCCTTGGATTGGTATTGAAGAGAAGTTGCCTCTGAACACCTCCGTAATGGCGAGCGTTACTAATTTAACTGATTATGGTTTCTTTGCTGAAATAGAGACAGGTGTTGAAGGGCTTGTACATGTTTCAGAAATAGACTGGACAAATAAAAATATACATCCATCAAAAGTAGTTCAATTAAAAGATAAGGTTGAAGTGATGATTCTAGAAGTTGACGAAACTAAAAGAAGGATTTCTTTAGGCCTTAAACAACTTTCTGAAAACCCTTGGCAAACATTTGCTCATACTCATAAAGAAGGAGATAAGGTAACTGGAGTCATTAAGTCAATTACTGATTTTGGAGTCTTTATAGAGCTTGATGGAGCGATAGATGGGCTGGTTCACTTATCAGACCTTTCTTGGGAAGAAGATGATGAGGCTGCAAGATCTCTTAACAAAGGCGACTCTATAGAAACTCTAATTTTGTCTATTGAAGCAGATAGAGAAAGAATATCTTTAGGAATAAAACAACTAGTTACAGATTCTTTTACAGACTTTGTAGAAGCTAATAAAAAAGGATCAAGAGTTTCAGCTTCGATTGTAGAATTTAATGATGACAGGATTGTTCTTGATTTAGCAGAAAATGTGCAAGGTTATCTTCCCCAGAAGGATTATGCCAATTCTCTTGCAGACACTCCTCTTGAAGTTGGAGCGGAAATGGAAGTTGTAATTGCTAATATTGACAGAAAAGATCGTCGAATAATTCTTTCTTTAAGGGCTTTAGAAAAGCAAGAAGAACGAAGTGCTCTTCAAGACAACGCTCAGAAGAATAAAAAAATTGAAGAAGCCACAAAATCAAATATAGGTGACCTTATAAAAGCCGAATTAGGAGACTCAAAGAAGGAAAATGAATAAATCCAGTTTAGTTGAATCAATTAACAATAAGGTTGATTATTTAACTAAGAAAGATATAGAAGACGGCATTAATGAAATATTAAGCTTTAGTTCCAACACTTTAGCTCTAGGCAATAGAATTGAAATAAGGGCTTTTGGTACCTTCTCAACAAGGCAAAGAAATCCAAGAATGGCTAGAAATCCTAAGACAGGAACTTCTATAAAAGTTAATAGCAAATATCATCCTTATTTTAGAGCAGCAAAGTCTTTAAGAAATAACTTAAAGGGCTAAAAGAAAACACTTCTTTTATGATATTCTTCTCTCTTGAATCACTATGTCTGAATTAACATTAAAAATTAAAGAAACATTTGAAGACTCAATTGCGGTTAAGCAATTAATACTCAATGAAAGAACTTTTGATGTTCTTGCTTCCTCCGGAGACGTCATAGCTCAATCAATTAAGAAGGGTGGAAAATTGATGATTTGTGGCAACGGAGGTTCTGCTGCTGACGCGCAACATCTAGTTGCAGAATTCCTTATAAGATTAACTTCTGATGTAAATAGGCAGGGCATACCTGCTATTTCTTTAGCACAAGATTCTTCTACATTAACAGCTTGCATTAACGACTTTGGTGCTGATGTCATCTTTCAAAGAGTTCTATCAACCCTTGGAAATTCCGGAGACGTTTTACTTGTTATTTCTACTTCCGGTAATTCAATAAATATTATAGAAGCTTTAAAAACTGCAAAAGAAATGAATATTTATTGTATAGGTTTCTTAGGAAATGGCGGAGGAGAAGCCTTGAAATATTGTGATTCTGTATTTTCAGTTCCTTCAAATATAACAGCTAGAATCCAAGAATCCCACATTACTGCCGGACATGCTATGTTGCAATATATAGAAGATTCTCTTTTAGAGAATGGCTATTTAGAAAAGACTTAATCAATGGGTTTCTTTTCCTTTCTATTAATATTAAGTTTCTCTCTTATAGTTTTGATCTCTTATATATTAGTCTCTTTAAATTCAGAAATAATTTCAATAGATATCTTATTTTCTGAAATTGATTTGGGGCTAGGATCAGCCCTTCTGTCTTTTTTAATAATAGGCGCCTTAATAACCTTAATTTTAGAACTTATAAATAGCTTCAGAACAAAAGATAACTAAAAAAGAGTTAATCTTAATGAAAGACAATCAAAGTAAAAGGATCCTTGAATCTATAAAAATCTTGACTAATAAATACTCAGGACTAAAGATTAAGGATCTACTAGATGAAGAGAGGTTGAGCAATTTTCATGTAAAAACTGATTATTTATCCTATGATTATTCTAAGCAGAGAATAACTAAAGAAGTTTTAGATGAACTGTTAAAAATTCCAGAAAAAATAAATCTGAAGCAATCCATTCTAGATATTTCTAAGGGAGAATTTTTAAATCCGACTGAAGATAGAAATGTTTCACACATGCTGTACAGAGATTTAAATAACTCTAAAAATTCTCATGAATTAAAAGAAATATCTAATCAAAGAGAAAAACTAATTAATTTTATAAAAACTATTCAGGAGGCGCCGGAAAGTTATATAGATACAATTATTTCGATCAGTATTGGCGGGTCTCGTCTAGGTCCTGAGCTGCTTTCAGAAGTTTACGGCAATCCTTATTCAAAAATTAAAGTTTGCTACTGTTCAAGCTATGATTTTACTGAATTAGAGAATGTGATGTCTACCCGAAATCCTGCTCGAACCTTAGTAGTTATTTCTTCTAAATCATTTAATACACCAGAAGTTATGGAAAATGCCAATAAGGCAAAGGACTGGTTAAAAAGTGTGGTTGGCGATCACTTCTGGGATCAAATAATTGGTATATCTTCCAATAAAGAAGCTATGACAGAATTTGGCATTCAAGATGCGAACCAATTTGAGATATTAGATTCCGTTGGTGGTAGGTATTCTATTTGGTCCTCTATAAGCTTACCTGCAATAGTGGATATGGGCTGGAAGGGCTTTGAAGAATTTCTAGAAGGTGCTTACGAAGCTGATAAACATTTTAAAAACAATCCGTGGGATCAAAATATTCCAGTATTAATGGCTCTGTTTAGTGTTTGGAACTTAAATGGTTTGAAGGTTAATAATCTAGGTATTTTTTCTTACGACTTTAAAATTAGATCTTTAACTAGGTACTTAGCGCAAATGGGCATGGAAAGTAATGGTAAAATACATAGCTCCGACAATAATAAAACAAATTTTTATACCTGCCCCTTAATTTGGGGTGGTTATGGCCCTGAGGCTCAACATTCATTATTTCAATGGCTTCTTCAAGGAACGGATTATTCTGCATGTGATTTTATAGGGGTTAAAGAAGAAAAAGGCATATCAGATTCTTACCAAATGCTCCTTGCTCAAATTACTGCACTTAGTATTGGTAATAATAATGTAGAGTTAAATTACAAGTCAATAGAAGGCAATAATCCAACTTCTCTATTACAACTTAATGACCTAAACCCTAAAAGTTTAGGCTATCTATTAGCCACTTATGAGCATAAAGTTTTCGTAGAGAGTAGAATCTATGACATAAATCCTTTTGATCAATGGGGAGTGCAGCTTGGGAAGCAGCTAACCATAAGATCTAATGAAGAAAAAGATTTTATGAGCAAGTATTTTCATAAAGAATTTCTTTCTTAAGTTTTTTACTTAATAATCTATAATTTATTAATCATGAAGAAGTTAAGGCCAATATTACTAGCTGGTGGAGTTGGAAGCAGGTTATGGCCCCTCTCAACAGAAGATAGGCCGAAACAATTCATACCAATTTTTAAAGAATTTTCTCTATTTGATCTCACGTTGCAGAGATTGAATAAAAGCAAGTTATTCAAAAAACCAATAATTGTTACCTCTGAGAGGTATCTTGCGCAAGTTAATGATTCCTTATTAAGGACTGGAATAGAAGCCGAGAGAATAATCCTTGAACCCGAAGCCAAGAATACATTTCCAGCAATAACGATGGCAATAATTCTGGCGTTAGAAAAAGATAAATCAGAAAATTTTATAGTTACACCATCAGATCATTACATTTCTATTAATAAGAATTTTCACGATTGCTGTTTGCTTGCAAGGAGTAATCTCGATAAAGATGGTTTAATCTTGATGGGCATAGCCCCTAAACACCCCTCCAAAGACTATGGTTATATATTAACAAATCCCCAAGAAACTAAAATTAAGTCCGTACAAGATTTTATAGAAAAGCCTGACCTAGAGAAATCAAAAAAACTAATTAAGAATCCTAATGTCTACTGGAATGCAGGTATATTTATTTTTAATGGAGCTTGGTACTTAAATAATTTAAACAGCATTAATAGTCATGCCTTAAAAGAAATATTAAAAGTTATAAAAAAAGGAACTGTTGAATCAGATTGCTTTTACCCAAGTAGTATTTTATTTAATAAGTTAGGAAAGATTTCATTTGATAAAGCATTTGTCGAAAAAATTGAATCATCATTTATGGTTGAATTGAATGCGGGTTGGTCGGACTTGGGCTCCTGGAGTGCTCTTAGTGCATTACATAGAGACCCCAGCAGTTCCATGACTCTTTATTCTGAAGGTTCTTATGATAGGGCAGAAAAGCCATGGGGTTACTTCGAAACGCTCATGGAAACAAATACATCAAAGGTCAAATTATTGTGTGTATTGCCAGGAGAGAGGTTGTCTTTACAAAAACACAAACATAGAAGTGAAACTTGGTATGTGGTTCATGGTACAGCCAAAGTAACTAAGGATAAGGAGAGGTTTACGATGGAAACTGGTGATTCCGTAATTATTAAAAAAAATCAGTTACATAGATTAGAAAATTTAGGAGATATCCCATTGCAAATTGTTGAAGTTCAGACTGGAAGTTACTTTGGAGAAGATGACATTATCAGAATAGAAGATAATTATGGAAGGGTAGATCTTCATTAATCTATATGCAGTTGATACCCACTTCAAAAGAATCTTTGATAGATTTTCTTAAAGACTTACCTAAAGAACCTGGGATTTATAAGTTTCTTGATGAGAAAAAAATACCTCTTTATATTGGAAAGGCAAAGAATGTAAAGAATAGAGTCCCTTCCTACTTCAAGAATTCTAAAGATAGAACAAAAAAAATAAAGAATTTAATAAAGGAATCTAGTTATCTAGATATAGCTCTAACAAAGAATGAACTTGAGGCTTTATTGTTAGAGCAACACTTAATAAAAGAATATAAACCAAAATTTAATGTTCAGTTTAAAGATGATAAGGGTTATCCCTGGATAAGAATAGATTCTTCTAAAGATTTTCCTTCAGCAAAATCTTTTTTAGGAAAAAAGAAAGATAAAGAGAAATATTTTGGTCCATATCCCAGCTCTTATGCTGTCAGAGATGTTCTCAATATTATGCAAAAAACTTTCAAACTAAGAAATTGCACTGATAGCTTCTTTAAAAATAGAACCAGACCGTGCATGCAATATGAAATAGGGCGTTGCTCGGCACCCTGCGTACAATATATTAATAAAAAAGATTATCTCAAAGAAGTGCTGGGAGCTATTCAATTATTGGAAGGAAAGTCTGAAGATATAATTGCTGAATTTTATTCTTCAATGGATTTTAACTCTCAAAATAAATCCTATGAAAGGGCTGCTTTATACAGGGATAAAATTTCGGCTCTAAGAGAGATTCAAAGAAATCAAAGCATTACTGGGTATACAAAAGAAAGGGATGCCATATGTGTAGCCTCTTTGAATGGTGTAACTAAAATAGGTGTTACTCATGTGAATAAAGGATGGATTACTGGACATGAGAATTTTATACAAAAGAATGCGAGCTTAGAGAACTCTCTTCTTGGTACTTTTATTAAAAGACATTATTTCTCTTCTCCCTACTGTCCACGGGTTATAGTCTCTAGTGAGCAAATTCCCCAGAAGAATACTTTAGAAATGGCTTTATCTAAGTTTCATGATAAAGAAATAAAAATCATTACAAAACCAGGAAAAAAAGATAAAGGACTTATAGAAATAACTAAATCTAATACACTTTTAGCTGTCAAGAGAAGCGCCAAGAGTAATAAAAATATTTCTCATATTTTTCTATCTTTAAAGGAGCAATTGCAACTGAAAGAGACCGTAAGACTAATTGAATCTTATGATATAAGTCATCATGCAGGAGCAGGTGCGGTTGGAGGTTGTGTTGTCTACTCTTCAAAGGGAAAATTGAAGGATAAGTATAGATTATTTAATATCAGCGACCTGAATATACAGAATGATATAGCTTCCATGCAGGAAGTTATAAGACGTCGTTTCACCAATCAAGAGCTTGATCTAGATAAACCTAGCCACATACTCATTGACGGAGGCAGAACACATTTACGTGCAGTAGAAAATACTCTGGATAGTATGAATATAAAAGACATTGAAGTTATATCTATTTCTAAAGGAGCAAGAAGAAAGGCTGAATTTGACTCTATACATAAAACCGATGGCGTGTTCAAAGTGTCAAAGGGCTCTTATCCTGATCTTTTCATTCAAGAGCTTAGAGATGAAACTCATAGGTTCACAATATCTAATCAGAGAAAAAAACAAAGCAAACTTTCTATGCAATCAGCATTAGATGATATTCAAGGAATAGGTGCTCAAAAGAAGAAGTTACTTCTCAGATATTTTGGCAGCATAGAACAGATAGAAAGAGCAGGATTTCAAGATTTACTAAATGTAGAAGGTGTAGGAAAAAAAACAGCAGAATTAGTCTATAATAATCTCCACTAATTCATGAAATTTGCCAACCTTATAACTTTCTCAAGAATATTTTTAATAATTCCTGTTATTTTTTTCACAAGTCTTGAGAAAGTAGAATTTAATTTTTTAGCCTTAATATGCTTCCTTATAGCTGGATTAACCGATTATCTTGATGGTTATGTTGCAAGAAAAACCAATACTCAAAGTCCATTAGGAGCCTTATTAGATTTGTTGGCAGACAAACTATTGGTTTGTTTAACTTTAGTGTGGTTAGTCACCCTAAATAATAATCTAATTTTTGTAATACCAGTTTTAATAATTATCCTAAGAGAGTTGTCAATTTCCTCTATTAGACAATACATAGTTGAAATAGACGGCATTAATAATTTAGAAGTATCTTATGTCGGGAAGAGTAAGACCACTATTCAATTTATAGCGATATCTTTAACGATTATTGCTCCTGGAATGGGTAATTATCTATCTATCTTATCGATTACATTTCTATGGATTGCTAGCTTCATCTCAGTTCTATCGTTATATAAATACCTGCTAACTTGGAATAAATTCTTTAATTAAGTTAAACAAAGTTAGATTATCCTAGTCTATTTCTTAATTCTGCATAGAATACGCAGCTGTGGCTGAGTAGCAAAGTGGTTATGCAGCGGATTGCAAATCCGTCTACGCCGGTTCGATTCCGACCTCAGCCTCCATTCTGGTTTTAAATTAAAAAAAATAAAGTAGAATAACCAATGAGAATAGCCCGGGTGGTGGAATTGGTAGACACAAGGGACTTAAAATCCCTCGAAGGAAACTTCGTGCCGGTTCGAGTCCGGCCCCGGGCACCATTATTTATCCTAAATACTTCATAATATGAAATCAGCTAAAAAAGATAAAAAGGAAATTATCTGGGTGCTTATTTATACAAAAGCTAAACAGGAAATAAAAGCTAACGAAAATCTTCAAAAACAAGGATTTAAAACTTTTTTACCTTTGATAGCTGCTACTAATAAAAATAGTGAACCTAAATCTTTGGTACCAGTTTTCCCTCGATATCTTTTTGCTCAAATTAATTTTGAGTTAGATAATTGGACTGCTATTAATTCTAGTTATGGGGTTAGCTACATTGTTATGTTCGGAGAAAAGTTTACTTCTATACCTAATAACCTTATTAAATTAATTCAAGATAAGCTCAATGTAGAGAGCATATACAAAGAGGATATTTCGAGGGTTAATTTTCAAAAGGGCGATTCGCTCACCATAAAAAAAGGAAGGTTTGCTGGAATAGATGCTATATTTTTGTCAAATAAATCTAAAGATAGAGTTAGGTTATTATTAAAGTTATTAAATACAACGGTTGTTTCAGAAATAACTAAATCTGATATAGGTCATAAAGAGGTTATAAAGAACTTTAAATTTTAAAACAACCTTATTAAAATTGATTGTTCAAATATTGAACTTATAGTATGATCAGTGCGTTCATTTTATGAACATAGGAAAATAAGATAAGAAAAAATGGATTATGTAACATAATTCATTGCGGTAGCTATTGAAAGAAGATATAAATCACTCCGAAATAGAATTAGAAATTCTAAGGAATATAGAAGCTAATCCTCACCTGACTCAACGTCAGATAGCAAAAGATCTAGGCATGAGTTTAGGAAAAACTAATTACTTAATTCAAGCCCTTTTGGGTAAAGGTTTCCTGATGATTAATAATTTTAGAACATCGGATAATAAGCTTGGCTATTTATACTTGCTAACTCCTGAAGGTATAGAGATAAGAAGAAAGTTAACAATATTATTTCTTCAACGAAAATCTGAAGAATTTGATAAACTTAAAAAAGAAATGGAGCGAATACAAAATTTATGATTGAGTCAGATAAAAAAAATTTGAATGATCCTAGTCTCTTAGATAATGAGATTGACCTGAGGGAACTTTTCAACATTATCTGGGAAGGCAAAAAACTCATTATTTTAATAACTTCTATTATTGCTATTTGCTCAGTAGTTTACTCCCTAATGCTCACAAACCTTTATCGTTCAGAGTCTATTTTAATTTTTACAGAATCACAAAATTCAGGTGCTCTCTCTCAATATTCTGGGTTGGCATCTCTAGCAGGAGTTGGCCTCCCTAGTTCAGGAAGCAGGTCAATAACTGAGATTATGGAAATAATTAAATCCAGGGAATTTGTAAAACATCTCCTGACATTTGAAAATGTTCTGCCATCAATGATGGCAGCAAAAAGCTATGATGCAGCCTCACAAGAGTTATATTTTGATACTAAGATTTATAATGCAAAAACTAAAACATGGACTAGAAAGTCAAATAATAATAAAGGCAGCAAGCCATCTTATCTAGAGGCACACAAGGTGTATCTTGGTAACATATTATCAATTTCCCAAGAAAAAATGACCGGGCTTGTTTCAGTAAAGATTGAGCATATTTCACCTATTTTTGCTAAAGATTTTTTAGCACTAATTATTAAAGAGGCTAATACCTTAAAACGGGAAAAAGATATTGGTACCTCCAATAATGCTTTAAGCTATTTAAAAGAAGAGTTGTCTCGCTCTTCTTTAATGGAAATTAAAGAATCTATCAATAAATTAATAGAGAATCAACTTGAGACGCAGATGATGGCAAAGGTTAATGAAGAATATATTTTAGTTACAATAGAACCCCCTTTTATTCCTGAACAAAAATTAAAACCAAATAGAGCATTGATCGTGGTTTTAGCTACGATGTTTGGCGGTATGATAAGTGTGATGATCGTTCTAGTGCGACACTACTCTTTTAGGCAAGGAAACAATAAATAAACATACGACTGTTTGATTAAAAATAAGAACTGATATTGTTTTTATCAAAAGGGCTATGCATAAAAATAGATAAAACGGTCGTACTTATTGCCGTTTATTAGTTTGCCACATAAGATTTGAAACCAGTTTAGGCCACTACTTGAAGGTGCAGAACCCGAAGTCATAAAGGTAAAATTAGGGTTATAGTGCTGTAGATAGTTGATAATGACTATCAGGTGGTTTCCGAGGGATAAAAAATGATAGCTAAAATTAAAAAAGCGGTAATCCCTGTTGCAGGCCTTGGTACACGTATGTTGCCAGCAACCAAGGCGATCCCGAAAGAATTGTTACCCGTTTATGACCGTCCTATTATTGAGCATGTGGTTAAGGAGGCAATCGCTGGAGGGATCACAGAAATAATTTTAGTCACTCGCAGCGGAAAAGAGGCGATTGAAAATCATTTTGATGCGCACTATGAGCTTGAGCATCGACTGGAAAAGAAGGGCAAAGAGACCATCCTTGGTACAGTCAAAAATATTATTTCTGACGACGTTAAAGTGGCCTCCATCCGGCAAAGTGATGCGCTAGGCCTTGGTCATGCAGTTCTTTGTGCAAAGCACCTATTAAAGGATGAGCCCTTTGCGGTATTACTGCCAGACGTTTTGGTTCTTGATAAAGAATCACGCGATAGAAATTATAGCTTCACAGCAATGGTTGATGCTTGGAATAAGACCGGTATTGGTCAAGTCATGGTTGAGCGTGTCGGTCTGGATGTTATTGAAAATTACGGCGTCGCTGACCTTGGTCATGAATTATCACAACCGTTTAAAAGTATTGAGTTGCAAGGGTTGGTTGAAAAACCTTCCCCAGAGTCTACACCATCGAATCTGGCGTTGATTGGGCGATACATTCTACCATCTAGGGTATTGGACTTGCTTGAGAATACAGTCGTAGGAGTTGGAGGTGAGGTACAGCTCACCGATGCGCTTGATGATCTACTTAAACTTGACAGCTTAAATGCCTTTGAAACTGACGCAGCGACGTTTGATTGTGGTAATAAGAAGGGTTTTCTTGGCGCCAATATTGCTGTGGGTATGCGCGATCCTGAGACCAAGCAGTATTTAAAGACTTTTATTGAAAGCAGTGAGTGGTAATAATTAATAAAGAACAGGAATTAGTTATTAACAATAATTAATTGAGATTTAGGATATGAGTATTTGTGCAGTAATCTTAGCAGGAGGTTCAGGAACTAGGCTATGGCCTTTATCTAGAGCTGCACATCCTAAGCAATTCTTAGCTCTTTATGATGAATACACGATGTTACAGGCCACAGTAAAACGTTTATCAGGATTAGATATCCATTCTTCTATTACTGTGTGTAATGAAGAGCATAGATTTTTTGTTGCAGAACAGTTAAGAGAAATTAATAATCTAGGTTCCATCATTTTAGAGCCGGCGAGTCGCAATACTGCACCAGCCATAGCACTTGCTGCATTCGCAGCAAAAGATGATCCCTTATTATTAGTTTTTCCAGCTGATCATGTAATACAAGATAAAGATAGCTTTACTAGGGCCGTCTCCCAAGCAATCCCTTTGGCTAAAGCTGGAAAACTTGTTACCTTTGGAATAATCCCTACTGAGCCTCATATTGGATATGGTTATATTAAAAAAGGTCAAGATAGTGGTGTTGGTTTTGAGGTGGAAGAGTTTGTAGAAAAACCAACTATGGAGATAGCTAAAGATTATATATCTTCAAAAAATTATTTCTGGAATAGCGGCATGTTTTTATTTAAGGCAAGTCGATATCTTGAAGAATTAAAGAAATTTAATCCAGAAATACATGATGCTTGTGAGGCTTCGATGGTTGATGTTAAGTCTGACTTAGATTTCTTGCGCATTAATAAAGAAGAGTTTAAAGCATGTCCTAATGAGTCTGTTGATTATGCTGTGATGGAGAAAACTAAAGATGCAGTTGTCATGCCTATGGATGCAGGATGGAGTGATATCGGTTCTTGGTCATCGTTATGGGATATTAGTAAAAAGGATAGTAATGGTAATACAACTCATGGTGATATAGTCCTTCATGATTCAGCTAATTCTTATATTAGATCTGATAATCTTCTAGTCACAACTATTGGTATAGATAATTTAGTTATTGTTGCTACAAAGGATGTTGTGCTGGTTGCAAATAAGGATAACATTCAGGATGTGAAACAGGTTGTTAATTACTTAAAAAATGAAGAGCGTACAGAATGGGATCTTCATCGAGAAGTCTATAGGCCTTGGGGTAAATATGATTCTATTGATAACGGTGAAAGGTATCAAGTAAAAAGAATTACAGTGAAGCCTGGAGCTAAATTAAGTGTTCAATTGCATAATCATAGAGCCGAGCATTGGATTGTTGTAAAGGGCACAGCGATAGTTACCAATGGTAATAAAACATTTGAACTATCAGAAAATGAATCTACTTATATACCTATTGGAGTTATTCATGCTTTAGAAAACCCATCCAACTTAGATTTAGAGCTAATTGAGGTTCAGTCAGGTTCATACTTAGGTGAAGACGATATAGTTAGGTTTTCAGATCTCTATGGCCGAGCACCAAATCAAAATAGTAAGTAGGGTAAGTTTTATAGAACTACAATTAAAATGAAACCTTATTCAAAAATTTACGTTGCAGGCCATTGTGGGATGGTTGGGTCTGCTATTGTTCGTGAGCTTAAAAAAATTGATAAGTTTGAAATTTTAACGCGTACCCGATCAGAGCTAGATCTAACCAATCAGTTAGAAGTATCAGAATTTTTTGAGAGTGAAAGGCCTGATTATGTCTATTTGGCTGCAGCAAAGGTTGGAGGGATACATGCTAACAATACTTTCCCTGCAGAGTTCATATATGAAAATTTAATGATTGAGGCAAATATTATTCACAGTTCCTGGAAAACTAAAGTTGATAAACTCTTATTTTTAGGATCCAGCTGTATTTATCCAAAATTTGCTGATCAGCCAATGCAAGAAGGGGCTTTATTAGGCGGTGCTTTAGAATCAACAAATGAGCCATATGCAATATCAAAAATTGCGGGAATTAAATTATGTGAAAGTTATAATCGACAATACGGTACCAATTTTAGAAGCATTATGCCTACAAACCTTTATGGAGTTGGTGATAATTATCATTCTGAGAATAGTCATGTTATTCCAGCATTAATTCGTAGATTCCATGAAGCTAAAATTAATGACATTAAAGAAGTTGTTATTTGGGGATCAGGAAATCCTTATAGAGAATTCCTCTATGTAGACGATATGGCTTCAGCAAGCATACATGTAATGAACTTAAATTTTTTAGAATATAAAAAGAATACAGAACCTATGTTAAGCCATATAAATGTTGGTTTTGGTTCAGATATTAAGATATCTGATCTTGCAATTGCAGTATCCAAAATAGTTAACTACAAGGGCGATATTAGTTTTGATACAGATAAACCTGATGGTGCACCAAGAAAACTTTTAGATAGCTCTAAATTAAAGGATTTAGGCTGGTGCCCTAAAGTAAGCTTGGAAGATGGACTGTATATGACATATATTAATTTTTTAGATAACTTTGCGGAGCTTTGACTATGAGTAAAAGTTTTGGGGTATTTCTATGAGTCTTAACAAGAAGGTAGCATTAATAACTGGAATTACAGGACAAGATGGTTCTTATTTAGCAGAATTCTTAATAGAAAAGGACTACATAGTCCATGGAATTAAACGAAGGTCTAGCTCATTTAACACGGAAAGAATTGACCATATTTATCAAGACCCTCATGTAGAAAATAGTAGCTTTATATTACATTATGGTGATTTGAGTGACTCTAGTAACTTAACTCGAATTATTCAGGAAACACAACCTGATGAAATATACAATCTTGGAGCGCAGAGTCACGTTGCTGTAAGCTTTGAAAGCCCAGAATACACAGCTGATATAGATGGGTTAGGTACATTGAGAATTTTGGAGGCCATAAGAATTCTGGGCTTGGAAAATAAGACCCGTTTTTATCAGGCATCTACTTCTGAGTTGTACGGTCTTGTACAAGAAACACCTCAAAATGAAACAACTTCTTTCTATCCTCGAAGTCCATATGCCGTAGCCAAACTTTATGCCTATTGGATGGTTGTTAATTATAGAGAGGCATATGGACTATATGCATGTAACGGTATTTTGTTTAATCACGAAAGTCCTAGACGTGGGGAGACATTTGTTACTCGTAAAATCACTCGAGCTCTTGCCAATATTGGTCAAGGTTTAGAGAAGTGCCTTTATATGGGAAACCTTGATTCATTGCGCGATTGGGGACACGCAAAAGATTATGTACGTGTGCAGTGGATGATGTTACAACAGGAACAGCCAGAAGACTTCGTTATTGCGTCTGGTATTCAATTTAGTATTAGACAGTTTATTAATTGGTCTGCTGAAGAGCTAGGGTTCACGCTGAGATTTGAAGGTAAAGGACTTGATGAAATAGCCGTAGTTGAAAACATTAGTGGTGATAAAATTCCAGCTCTCAAGGTTGGAGATATTGTTGTGCGTGTTGATGAACGTTATTTTCGTCCCACTGAAGTCGAATCGCTACTGGGAGATCCATCTAAAGCTAAAGAGAAGCTCGGATGGGTCCCTAAAATTACGGCTCAGGAAATGTGTCAAGAAATGATAGCATCTGATCTTCGGTTAGCTATTCAAAATACTATCTTGAGTCAAAGTGGTCATGATACAAAAATAAACAAGGAAGATTAATTAATGAAAATAGCAGTAATTGGCACAGGATATGTTGGACTTGTATCAGGGGCATGTTTTGCCGATATTGGTAATCAGGTGACATGTGTAGATATAGTAGAAGAAAAAATAAAAGGTTTAAATAAAGGACATTTACCTTTTTTTGAACCTGATTTAGCCAACGTAATTAAGAGAAATCGTAAGACAGAGTCCATTTTCTTTACAACAAACTTGGAGGAAGCTGTAAGTGATGCAAAAATAATTTTTATAACTGTTGGAACACCTTCGTTAGGCCTTGAAGGCTCTGTAGATCTTACATATTTTTTTGACGCTGCAGCTAAAGTTGCTAAGTACCTCAAAAGTGGTTCTGTAATAGTGGGTAAATCTACCGTACCCATCGGCACTCATCATCAACTTAAAAAACTTATTAAATCTCTAGTAGGTGATATCAAATTTGATATAGTTTCGAACCCTGAATTTTTACGAGAGGGCTCAGCCGTTTCAGATTTTATGGAACCTGACAGAATAATTATTGGTGCTGAAAGTAATAATGCTATTCAAGCAATGTCAGAAATTTATAGCCCTCTTACAGATAGAGGCTCTACAATTTCCTTTTCAAATTTCGAAACAGCGGAAACTATTAAATATGCGTCAAATGCCTTTTTAGCTACAAAAATTTCTTTTATTAATGAAATAGCTGCACTTTGTGATGTCACTGGCGCTGATATTACGTATGTTTCAAAAGGGATGGGCCTTGACCGAAGGATAGGAGATCAATTTCTTAACGCAGGCCCTGGTTATGGCGGGTCTTGTTTTCCTAAGGATACTAAAGCTCTTGCATATGCAGGCCGACAATACGGAGTGCCTCAACTTATTACTGAGACTGTTATAGAAGCTAATGAAGAAGCTAAGTTTAGGGTATTTCAAAAGATTGAAAATATCTTTGAGGGGGATTTAAAAGATAAAATAATATCTGTTTTTGGCGTTACTTTTAAACCCAATACTGATGATATGAGAGAGGCACCTAGCCTTACAATTATTGCCAATATGTTAAAAGCTGGTGCAAAAATCCATGTCATCGATCCAGAAGGAAAACATTTTGGTGAAACTTTACTGGATGGGGTTGAATGGAGCGATGACCCATACGAAATAGTTGAGAATTCCGATCTAATGTTAATATTGACTGATTGGGATGATTTCAAAAACCTTAATCTGAAAACATTATCCTCTAAGATGAGATCACCCTGTATGCTAGATTGTCGTAATATATATCAACCGTCTGAGGTATTGTCTAGTGGTTTTGAGATTTACTACGGAAATGGTCGCAATTAATCAAATATTCAAAATGGTGATACCCCTGTTAATATTTAAGATTAGAAGGAATATAAAAAGAATTCTAACAAGGTATTAATTTATGTTTTATTTTTCTGCATCTGCTTGAGGTTTGTTCGAAAGTGTACTCAGATGGGGGAATTTTCAGTAATTAATTTATTAGGAGACAAAATGAAGTGTCGAATATGTGAAGAAGAATGCTTGTATTTAGCGCAACTAGGCCAACAACCACTTGCAAATAAATACCCCATTGACTCAGCAGCTATAACAAAAGAAAAATTTTGGGATTTAAACGTTTTCATTTGTTCCTCATGCTACGCCGGACAACTTTCAGAAATACTTTCGCGAGACGAATTATTTTTAGATTATTATTATCTATCCTCAGTAAATTCAGAGCTGGTTCAGCATTTCAATGATTTGGCAATTCAATTATCTGAAAGCAAATTTGTGCTTGATATTGGATCAAATGATGGTGTGTTGTTGCGTCCGCTTAAAAAGCTAGGCGTAAAATCCCTCGGGATTGATCCATCCGTTAATGTTGGGCGTCTTGCCAATGAAGAAGGTTTAGATACCCTTATAGGGTTTTTTGATTCGGACTCTGTGCAAGATATTATCAAAAATCACGGCAAACCAGATGTAGTTGTTGCATCCAGCATCTTTACTCATTTAGAAGATCCTAAGTGTTTTGTGCAGAATCTCAATGAAGTGCTTTCAGATGATGGAGTGATAATAATTGAGATTGAATATCTATTAAATATGATTAAACAATATCAGTTTGAAAGATTTTATTTCGATCGTGTTTTTTATTACTCAATTTCTTCATTGAATGATCTATTCTCAAAGAATGGATTTAAACTTTATAATATTGAAGAGATCAAGCCACATGGGGGTTCTTTGAGGGTATTTATTTCAAGGGAAGCTTCTGATAACAAAAGATCTGAAAAAGTTTTAAATTTGTTAAAGATTGAAGAAGAATCTCTTAAAAAAAATCAAGTCATGCAATTTCAGCATGACATAGAGAGTTATGCAAAAGAGCTGAGAGAAGCTTTAGAAAAATTTTCAGCTAAGGGACTCAAAGTATGTGGTTTTGGTTCTCCTGCAAGATTGGCAACAATAACGAATTTTGCAAACATTGGCCCGGAATTAATTCAGTATGTTGTTGATGATAGCCCACTTAAATGTGGACGATTTAGTCCGGGTCAATCAATACCAATTAAGGATCGTAAATATATGGAAGACAACCCCCCTGATGTAATAATTGTTTTTGCTTATGAGTACTTTGAGTCAATATTTAAATTCACATCAAAATTCAATGTGGATCATTATCAGCCAATACCTTTTAAACTACTTGAGGCACCGATATGAGTTCTTATTTAACTTCTGATGTAGATAATATTATTTCTAGATTGACTACAATATCGAATGAGTTAGCAGGAAAGACAGTCGTACTTGCAGGAGCTAAAGGTTTTCTTGGGCGTTACTTTATTGAGATTTTTAAAAAGATGAATAAAAATAGCTCATCTCCAATCAATGTCATAGGTATCGACAATTTTATTTCATCTGGAGCATTGGGTGAGACTTACAATGACCAGATTGGAGACTGGTGGACGTTCCATGAGATAAATCTAGCCTCTCCTATGACTTCATTACAATTTATAGATTCGGTAGATTTTGTTATACATGCTGCTGGAATAGCAAGTCCTTTCTATTATCGTGCGCAGCCTCTGGCAACCCTTGATGTTGCGATAAATGGTTCTAGGGCTCTTCTTGAACTTGCACGAGAACACAAAGCAAGGTACACGTTTTTTAGTTCAAGTGAAATTTATGGAGATCCTGACCCTAACAAAGTGCCAATCCAAGAAGATTATCGGGGCAATGTAAGTACTCTTGGGCCTCGTGCATGCTATGACGAAAGCAAGAGGGTTGGTGAAACGTTATGTTACATTTATGAACAGACTTATGGTGTTCACACAAACATTATCAGGCCGTTCAACATATACGGGCCAGGCATGCAGGCTACAGACTATCGAGTGATGCCAAACTTTGCTTCAGTGATTCAACAAGGCAACAATTTAAATGTATATGGTTCAGGCAATCAAACGAGAACGTTTTGTTACATTGAGGATGCAATGGTTGGGTTTTTTAAGGCAATAGTTAATGGTTTACCAGGAGAAGCTTACAATATTGGTAATGATACTCCAGAGATTACAATAACAGATTTAGCCTACTTGATGACGCGATTGGATGGAAAGGCGTTAAAGGTTATAAAAACTGATTATCCGGAAACATATCCAGGAGATGAGCCAGAAAGGCGCTGCCCAAACTTAAGTAAAGCAAAATCCCATTTAGATTATAGTCCTTCAGTCGATCTTGAGGATGGGGTTAAACGCTTTCTATCTTGGTCAGCACTAAATTTCTAAAAAAGACTTAATCTTATGAAGATTGCATTGATGGGGTGCGGGCGATGGGCAAAGAATTATATTTCGAGTATATCGGAGAATAAGAACCTTGAACTTACGTCTATCTGCAATTTTCGTAAAATAAAATTCAAAACAGATTGTGGGGCAAAAATATATAGTGATTGGAAAGAATTGATAGGTAACGAGGAGTTGGATGGAGTAATAATTGCCACGGACCCAATGGTTCAGTGTGAGATAGCATTGAGCTTAGCTAAACGTAAAATCCCCATGGTTTTAGAAAAACCTATTGCTTTAAATCGCGAAGTTGCGCATGAGTTAGAGCTAGCATTTAAAAAATATAAACCATTGGTTCTTGTAAATCACTTTCATTTATTTCATTCAGTGTTCCGTGAAATGTGTAAGTTAATCAACAGAGATAAGATTAGTCATATTGAAATAAATGATGGTTCTTATGGCCCTTTTAGAAAAGATATTTCATCTTTATACGATTGGGCACCTCATGGCCTTGGTATTGCTTTCTACTTGCTTAAATCTACTTCAACTGAATTTAAAGTACTTCGCGAGGACGGCTTAAAAGGAGGAGATATATGGCGAATTAGTTCCATATTTGGAAAGAATACTAAAGTTAGTCTAGTTTGTGGTAATGGCTTTCAAAACAAAAAAAGGGATATAAGTATTTATTTACAAGATCACAAAGATCCTGTAATTTTTGACCTTGAATCCAACGAACCTTTAAAAATAGCGGAGATTAGTCTCGACATGTCTAGTGAGAATAAATTTCCGATGGATAATCTTCTTGGAGAGTTTTATGACTTATTCAATCAACGACATAATTTTCCTCACCCAAGCTTGGAAATAGCTTTTGGAGCAATCCATATGTTGAATTCAATTAGTGAAAAAAGTAAATATATATAATAATTATGCAGGGAATGAAAAGTGTACTTATATTTAAAGATCTACTAGAAGAAACCCTATTACTCTAACTTGCTACCTTTATTCTAAAAGTGGTTGCTATTAATATTTTCTAATCAATGAAAACACTTATAAGCTCTAGAGTGCGACGTCTATTTAAAGAAGGTAGCTGGGTCATTTTTGGTCAAATCATTGCCTTTATAGGAGCCCTTGCGCAAGTAAGAATATTAACCGAATATCTAGAACCTTCTATATATGGACAATTAGCATTAGGGCTAACCATTGCAACTCTAATTAATCAAACTGTCATGGCGGGTGTTACCCCGGGAATCGGTCGTTTTTATGCTGTGGCAGCCGAGAAGGATGATATTCAAAGATATCTATATGCAAGCCGGCTTATGATGGGCTTTGCTACTCTTTGTGTATTTCTGATTGCATTATTATTAATTGCAATACTCTTTTATTTCGATTACAAAGAGTGGATAGGACTAGCTCTAGCTGCTTTAGCTTTTGCTGTATTTAGTGCATACAGCGGAGCATTAAGTAGCATTCAGAATGCCGCTCGCCAACGGGCTATTGTGGCAGCTCATAGTGGTTTTGATGCTTGGTTGAAGATAGGATTGGCATTGGTGTGTATGCTTTGGCTGGGTAATACCAGCACCGCAGTAGCAACAGGTTTTGCTCTTTCAGCGATGCTGATCACTGCATCTCAGCTAATTTTCTTGAAACGATTGATTGGTTCGTGGCAAGCAAAAAATCAGTCAATTGATTCTGAAAACTGGTTAAACCAGATATGGGCTGATTCTGAAACCTGGGTAAAACAGATATGGGCTTACTCCTCACCATTTTTGGCCTGGGGTTTATTCGGCTGGGCTCAACAAAGTTCAGCCCGATGGGCTTTAGGAGTTTATTCTTCTACCGCGGATGTTGGGTTTTTTGCTGTGTTATCTCAGTTGGGATATGCTCCTTTGCTTTTGTTGACTACTCTTGCGCTTACATTTCTAACTCCAATATTATTTGCTCGTGCTGGTGATGCAACAAGTGGAGTGAGAAATGACAACGTAAATACGTTTATGATACGTATAATTATTGGAGGAGTATTATTTGCTTTTTCTGCTACAGCGTTTACCGCATTATTTCATGAGGATATTTTTAAACTACTAGTAAGTGATAATTATCAGTTAAATTCTCATTACTTGCCTTATATGGCTTTCGCAGGAGGAGTATTTTCGACAGCACAGGTAATTGCAACTTTACCTATGTGTCTAAATCGTCCCAAAAGCCTTCTTAAAGCCTCTATTGGGAGTTCTCTTATAGGTATAGCTGCCTCTTTTCTTGGAGTATATTTTTTCTCGATACAAGGTGCAGTTGCCGCAATGCTAATTCACAGTATTTCATACTTTGTATTTTGTTGTTTCAGTGCAAGAAAAGCTCAAAAAGAATCATTGGAGCAGTTAAGTGAAGTGGTTTAGTCTAAGAATTTACACTTTAGTAAAGACGTCAGAAAGATTGATATTACTAACTTTGAGCACAGTATTATGATGCGATTAATATTATATTTTATGAGATTGACAGCAAGTCTTTTTACAGTGTTATTAGGTGACTTTATTGCAATTAAATATTACAGGAAGAAGCCTAGATGTGAGGTAACCCTTGTCGATAATGTATATGAATCCAAAAAGGTGGGGATTATCCTTCAGGGACCACCTGTTTACGAAAATAAATTTACAATAAATACACTGAGATTCTACCGTGAAAAATACCCTGAATCTGTAATTGTTATAAGTGTTTGGAGCGATGTCCAAAGCCACTTTGTTGATGAGGTTGAAGCTTTAGGTATCAAAGTCCTAATTAATAAAAAGCCATCCCCTGGAATTAATAATATCAACCTCCAGATTAAATCAACTTCCGCGGCAATTCAGTATTTACAAAAGTCTTGCGACTACATTCTCAAAACAAGATCTGATCAACGATGTGATTGTGAAAATGACTTTCTTGGGCACTTCCAGAATCTCCAAAAAATATTTCCTATGGAAGAGAGGTCGCTTGAAAAACGCCTTATTGTTTCAAACTTAAGAATGAGCTCGGATCGATTCTATGGGATAACTGATTTTTTAATGTTCGGGACCTCTAAAGATATGGAATTATATTGGTGCATTCCTTTTGATTCAAAAGTACAGTCAGATTATAGACGGGAAAAAGACATGCGGTTTTTTATAAGGACAGAGATATCTGAGGGTTATTTAGTATCAAATTTCTGTTCTAATGTGGGTTATAACTGCGATTGGACTGAATTAGATAGTCAACAATTTCTGGCACGTTTCTTCTGCATAGTTAATCGTAATGAAATCGGTCATTTTTGGTATAAATACCATTGGCAGTTTGATAATTTCCTGCGACGTGATGACCAAATTAGTTTTATATCAGAGCTTAGTTTTTCGGCTTGGGTGGAGTATTATCTGAGAGAGAAAAGTTCTATAAATACTATGAAACAACAGTAATAAAAACTTTTTTTAGAGTATGGTTAAGATCTTATGTTAAATATAGTAATACCAATGGCTGGTGCAGGATCAAGATTTACTGCAGAAGGATTTAAAGAACCTAAGCCTCTAATTCCAGTCCATGGACATCCTATGATTGAACTAGTTATACGCAATCTTACACCTTCGTCACCACATACATTTATATTTATATGTCAAAAAGATCATGTCAGTAATTTTGGATTAAAAGAAAAGCTATCACTCTGGGCTCCTAACTGTGAGGTAATTGCAATAGATGGGCTTACTCAGGGAGCTGCCTGCACAGTTCTAATGGCTAGAGAGTTAATTAATTTAGATTCACCTTTGATGATTGCAAATTGTGACCAATATATTGATGCAGGAATCAATGAGTACTTAAAAAAAATGCAGGATTCCAATCTTGATGGATTAATTATGAGTATGACAGCAAATGATCCAAAGTGGTCTTTCGTAGAATATGATAAAAATAGTTTAGTAACTCGAGTTGTAGAAAAAGAAGTGATATCAGATGAGGCGACTGTTGGGATATATAATTTTGCTAGTGGAAGAGATTTCGTAAGAGCGGCTGATAGTATGATTAGTGAGGAAGACAGAGTGAATGGAGAATTTTATGTAGCTCCAGTTTATAATCGGTTAATTAAAGATGGACAAAAGATTGGCTTATTTAATATAGGTAGTGATGTTGAAGGCATGTATGGCCTTGGAACTCCATCAGATTTAAATCATTTCTTAAGTCTTCCAAACTTTAAATATTTAAAGATTTAAATTATATGAAGATAATTTCCCATCGAGGCCTTTGGAAAAAAAGATCTGAAAAAAATACTGAAGAGAGTTTTAATCTTTCTTTTCAACAAGGATTTGGTACAGAAACTGACATTAGGGACTTGAAAGGAAAGTTGGTTATTTCTCATGACACCCCTATAGGGAATGAAATGGAATTTTCAAACTTCCTTTCATTAATTAGCAAGCATACATTTCCTGAGCCTCCAATTTTAGCCTTAAATATAAAATCAGATGGATTAGCTCATTTATTGTCTGAACAGTTATCGGGTTTTACAGAACTAGATGCTTTTGTATTTGATATGAGCATTCCAGACATGCAAAGTTATTTTCAAGAAGGGTTTCAGGTTTTTACCAGGATGAGTGAAGTTGAAATTGAAGCGGCTTGGTTAGAAAAGTCTTCCGGTGTATGGTTAGATTCTTTTGATAATGACTGGTTCACACAAGATGTAGTTTCTCAATTATTAAAACAAGGCAAGAGGGTTTGTATAGTTTCCCCTGAACTTCATGGTCGAGACCATAAGAATCTATGGGAAGAAATAGCTGTACTGAAAGATCAAGATGATTTAATTTTATGTACTGATCATCCTATTGAAGCTAAAAAATTCTTTGGATTATAGAAAACTAATATGACTATTAAAGCAATTCTATTTGATATGGATGGTGTACTCATTGATGCTAGAGAATGGCATTACGAGGCTCTAAATAGAGCTCTAAGCCTATTTGGATGTCCAATATCAAGACTTGATCATCTTCAAACTTTTGATGGGTTACCAACTCTAAAAAAATTGGAACTTATATCTTTAGATGGAAATTTACCCAAAGAACTGCATGGGTTTGTGAATGAAATGAAGCAACGCTACACCATGGAAATAGTTTACACAGAATGCAAGCCGATGTTCACGCATGAATACGCTCTTGCTAAATTATCAGAATCTGGCTACAAGATAGCAGTCTGCTCTAACTCAGTTAGAAACTCTGTCACCACAATGATGAAGCAAGCGGCTCTTGAAAAATATATTCAGCTCATGGTTTCCAATGAAGACGTAGAGAAAGGTAAGCCTGATCCAGAAATGTACATTCAAGCCATGGAATTTTTTGTTCTTAAGCCTTCAGAATGTTTAATTGTAGAGGATAACGAAAATGGAATTAAGGCTGCTAGAGCATCTGGGGGCCATCTAATGAAAGTGGACAATGTTCTTGATGTAAATTTACCCAATATTATGACTTATATAAAACAAATCGAAGCGGAGGAAGGTTGACTAAAACAGTAGAGAAAAAAGTAAAATCTATAAATGTAGTAATACTTGCAATTGGCAGGGTGGAGTTAGAAGGGGGATTGGCTGAATTTCCTATATGTCTTTCTGAAATTGGTGGTCTTTCTGTCCTTGAGAGCATTATCAATAAAGCTGATTCACTAGAGAATGCAAATTTTACTTTTGTATTTAGTGCTGACGATACAAGCAAATATCATCTTGATAAGATATCGCAGATATTGAAGCCAGGATCCATTAGTTTTCGAGTGCCTGAAACTACCAAAGGTTCTCTTTGCACTTCCTTATCAGCAGTTAGTACTCTAGAGCAAAATTCTGAGCTATTAATTATCAGTGCTAATGAGTTAGTTAATATTAATTTTAATTCTGCTGTTGAAAGCTTTCGATCTAACTCTTTAGATGGGGGAACATTAGTATTCAAGTCGATTCAGCCCAGATATTCATATGTCCGTTTAGGAGATGATGGTTATGTTTCTGAAGCTGCCCAACGACGCCCTATTAGCCAAGATGCCACTGCAGGCATGTTTTGGTTCTCTAAAACATCGGATTTTGTGGCTGGCGCAAAATCTATGATAAGAAAAGATGCAGTTGTTGATGGTGCTTTTTTTATTGCACCAGTTTTTAATGAATTGATTTTAGAAGGCAAGAAAATAGGTATTTCTAGAATAGAGGTTAATGACTATCGGCCTTTAAAAACAAAGAAACAAATTGATCTATATGAATCGGACGCAAATCATGAAAAATGAAAGATTAGAAAATATGTTCAAGGGTTGGTTTGTCGGAGATTTTTTACCGACAGTCTTGTCTACTAAGGCATGTGAGGTAGCAGTAAAGCACTATAAGGCCGGTGAAAAAGAAGAAAGTCATTACCACAAAGTGGCAACTGAGGTTACTTTAGTGCTTTCGGGTCAAGTGAGAATGAATGGTCATGAGTGGTCAGATGGAGATATTATTCATTTAGACCCAAATGAAATAACGAACTTTGAGGCGATAAGTGATGCTATTACTGTAGTAGTTAAAACACCCAGCGTAGAAAATGATAAATATGTTGTTTAATAAAATTAAAAACTCTTAAAAATAGTAGATGGTCTCTAAACATAAGATAACTTGTAATTAAAAGATCGATATAACCAACACAACTAAAGTGGAAGCTTTCTCTATAAATATTCAATGAGAGCCATTAACTTTCACGGAAGGTTGGTGTTTATATTTTTTTTAAGCCTTTTTTGGCTGAATATATACCCTGAAGAGCCTTTCGTAACAATTTTCTTTTTAGATCTATGCTTATGTTTATATCTAGTTAGACTTATTAAACATCGATTCAGTTTCTTATTTTTATTACATCCTGTAATTCTAATTATTAATAGTCAGCTTTATTTAGATGAATGGCTTAGTTCAGGAGATGGCAAATCAATTATTGCAGTTATAAGTTCTTACATGGATATTGGTAGGACAAATCCTTTACCTGTAGATTTTGAGGATTTGCAGGGCTTTGGCTTTCTTGGAGCTCTAAAATTTATGTCTCTAGGGGCTGTGCCAACTTATTTCATACCTAATAAATTTTTTACAATGCCAATTGATACTGTTTTTTATGTGTGGCAAGGAACATTCCATGTAATTCTATGTGCCATAGGCGCGACCTTGGCTAAATTCTGGCGGTGTATTAAAGATGAATATATTTTTAGCATCATCCTATTTGCTGTTATTTCCCCTACATTCTTTGAGTTGGGCCAGGTACCAACAAGACATTTAGTAACTTTTTTTGGCCTTTTCATGTTGTTTATTACCCATATTGCTGTTATTAAAAAGGTTGATAGCTATCGACTAGCATGGTGGGGGCTAGCTATCATTATTATTTTGGCATCTAAGTCTCTTTATCTATTAACTTATATGTTATTTGCACTAGTTGACATTTTTATAATTCGTAAAAAAAAGATAGGTGGAAAATATTTTGCTTTAATATCAGTTCTATCTTTCATAGGCCTTTTGGTCGCACCATACTTTATTTTAGTACTAGGTCAGTACGTAGGCATTTCCGAGACTGGAGGAAAATCCTTTTCTTTTCTTGCACAGATCCCGGTTATTGGCTGGATAATAAAATATATCTATGCGTTATTATCTCCATTTCCTTGGACAATAGCTTCTCATCATATTGAAACAATTTATACAGGAAATTCTCTAATGTTTTTCCTTCACATATTGTCTGCGATGACTGGAGTCTACTTTTTTAATATTCTGATAGTGAAGTATCGAAAAATATGGTCTCTGGATGATGATTTTAGGTCCTTAATAGTATTTGGTTTAATAATGTCATCGACTATCCTTGGCGGAAGTACAGGATTTCATGGTTATTTGTCTATATTCTTTCCTTTTTTTGCACCCTTGCTGCTGTATAAAAATTTTCGTATATTGCCTGTTATCCCTTTAGTATTTCCTATAGGTTTAAATATATTATTATTATTTTTAGGATGAAAATTTATGGATTTTTAAACAATAGATGTTATTCATATCTATCCTCTTTTTATATTGTTTTGTATAATGATCTCACCCTCTTTTTTTATAATTAGTTTCTAAGGATCATTTAAAAGGATATTAGCTTGATGGAGGATCGTTTAAAAATTTATATAAGAAATAGCTTTCTATATGTTGTTTTGCGTCCAATTTATAAATTTTTAGAGAATATATACGACACCTTTAGATCGATTATTTTTAAATTACTTCCTGTCTTTGGACAGCGCAGTTATAACTCCATGCAAAAACAGCAGTATAAAAAATATACTGGTTCTTTTGCTGACTCTATGGAGCTTTGTGTAGGTGAGTTTAAATCTCATGAGGCATATCCTTATGAACAATACTTACTAGAACATTATTCAGGTACATACGGAATTGTTTTAGATTTTGCATGTGGTATGGGAAGAATGATGAATAGGTTTATGCCCATTTTTGAAACAGTGGATGGAGTGGACCTTTCATTAGAGAATATTACCTATGCTGAAAAATACCTTAAAGAAAAAGGAAATTCTTTAGGTAAATTTAATTTATACCAATCTTCTGGTATGGGAGTGGATATTGGTAAACCTGAGCATTATGACTTTATTTTCTCAACAATAGCCTTACAGCACATCTGTGTATATGACATCAGATTAAGTATATTTAAAGATTTATGGGCCTTACTAAAACCCGATGGAAGTTGTTGCTTTCAAATGGGATTTGGTTGGGATAACGGAACTCACTGGTTTTCTAATAAATTTACTGCTCGATCAACAAATGCTGGACTTGATATCTGCATACCTGATGAAAGTCATTTGGAAGGTATAAGGAAGGATTTTGAGAATATTGGGTATAAAGACGTGAAATTTGAAATGAAATTGTCTCCTCATCCTGAAAAAGGTAATACCTATCATCCTATTTGGCTGTTCATTCACATGAAAAAATAATATAGCTTATTTTTTGGTTATAAATAGAGGATAAATTTGTTAGGTTGGTAAATGATTGATCAACAGAAAAAGATATTAATAATTTCTTATTATGCTGGAATACCTGGAGCATGTCAGTCTGAATGGCTGGATGATAAAATTGATAGTTTTGTAAAAGGTGGGAAGGAAATAGCATTAGTAAGTGGTCCTTTTAAGAAAGTACAATTTAGTTCTGAGATAAAGCATTCCCGAGTTCCAAGTATCTCCTTTAAAGACTTTAGAGAAGAGCTTGGTTACTCTGAATTTGTTGAATATTTTAGTCTTCGGTTTATTGCTATGTGGCCACTAGTTTTAACTTTTGGTCTATTATCTGACTTATTAAGTATTTTAGTAACTAGAGGAATTGGAGAGGGTCGTTGGTCTTGGATTTTCTCTTCTTTCATTCCATCCCTTTGGAGGTCTATAATTTTTAGACCGGACGTTATCCTGAGTACTGGCGGTCCAGCATCTGCTCATATTGTAGGAATATTGACATCTAAAATTATTAGACGCCCTATTGTTCTTGAATTGCAAGACCCATTAAGCGGAGATGATATCGGACGCAATCCAGAAGCTAGAGGGTGGTTGTATAAAATTGAAAAATTCCTTGTCTACTCCGCAAATAAAATCGTATATGTCACTAAAAGTGCTGCAGACTTTGCAAAAAAAGAATTTGTATCTGAGAAGGTGTTCCCTGTATACCCTGGAGCAAGGAATTTTGATATACCTGAGAACAGCATCAAGAATAATAAGCTTAAGTTAGTTCATTTAGGCTCTCTTTATGCATCAAGAAACTTCAAATCTATTATTTCTGCCATAGATTCTTTAATTAGCGAAGATATATTAACGACAAGTAATGTTGAACTAATAAATTTAGGTCATGTTGCTCCTGAAATAAGAGCAGAAATAATTCAAAAATCCTATGTTAAAATTCTTCCAGCTATTTCCCGTGTAGAAGCTCTTAAATATGCTTCTAGTTGTGATATGAATTTATTAATACAAAATAATGACCAACGAAGTCGCGTAACAATTCCTTATAAAACTTATGATTATTTAAATTTACAGAATACTATTCTGGCATTGTTAAATAGTGAAGAGCTTACAGACTTAATTAGACAGCATGGCCACATTGCAGTTGATTTAAATAATATTCAAGGTATTGCAGATGGTATAAAGAAGGTATTGAATTCTGAAAACCAAGCAAGATTAAAATTTCCTAATATTGATCCAGTTTCTCAGGCTTTAGATCTTATAACTTTATAATTGTCCTTAACTTTTAACACAAAGGCTCATTTGTCTCATGGTAAATATTTTTATTTCTGCTCTTAAGTTAGTAAGGAGCTATTAATGAGGTCATTATTAGATACTACTAAGGCTTTTTATCAATCGGCGAGTGCAGTGTTACCTGAAAAATGGGCTAAAGTTACTAGTGCCTATAACGTTGAGACTGCTGAAGCTATGGTAAAAAGAAATCTTAAAGGGCGGTTTGGTGGTAGTTCAGGTCTTCTAAATTTAATTATGGTAGTGCCTGTCAATAACTGGGAGACCGTTTTAATGGAGAAAGCTAAAAGTCATGGTGCAGTCAATCATCTGGAATTAGAAGGTAAAGATCATTTTTTTAAAAATATTGATGAGTGGCACGAATATAGAAAGAATAATATTGTCAGAATAAAGAAGTTTTTTGAAGAAAATTATATTGAGTCTGACATAAATGTCTTATTTCTATATTTATCTGAGTTTTATATTGATCCTGAAGAACTAAAGAACTTTAAGATTAAGAATACAGTTATAGTCAATTTTTCATGGGATGACAGGCTTCACTATGTTTCTAGTCACGCAGGTCAGTCTGTTGGTGTGCAAGGTATTGCCAAGAATTCAGATATTAATTTAACTATGGCCCTTGCCCCATTAAGTAGATATATGTCTGATAATACTCCTGTATTTTATTGGTATGGTAAAAATCTAGCTCAACAGTCTTTAATAGAAATTCCTGAACTAGAATTTAATAAAGTCATGTTTTTTGGTACCAGTTATGGCTATAGAACTGAACTGGTAAATTATCTGCTTAAGAGAGACCTTCCCTTAGATGCTTTTGGTAGTGGCTGGGGAACTGATTTTATTAGTTATGTTGACTTAGATTATAGAATTCCTAGGTACTCCTTGTGTTTGGGGGTTTCTTCCATAGGTTACACTAGAAATTTAACTTGTGTTAAAGGTCGTGATATTGAAGTGCCATCTGCAGGTGGTTTATATTTGACTAATGATAGCAATGAGATTAATCATATTTATACATCTGAAAAGGAAATATTGACATATAAATCAATGGATAACTGCTATAAGATTGCATCAGAAGTTCTAAGTAACCCCTCAGCCTATCGCGATATTAGAATTGCAGGACAACAAAGAGCAATGCAGTTTTCCTGGACATCAAGGTTCGCTTATTTAAAAGACATATTAATTAGATTTTGTAGTCAAGAAGGTTAATAAGTTTTTAGCTTATCCTATTTAAAATTTTAACTTAATAATAATAAATAAATAAATTTCGTTTCTTAATTAATGCGTATATAAAGAAGATAATGTCAGATGTAGATCAAAGCCCCCGCGATGCCAAAAAAATTATGATTGTATTTGGGACTAGGCCTGAAGCTATCAAAATGGCACCTGTCATAAAAGAAATTAGAAATCATGGAGAGTTTGAATTACGTGTGTGCATAACAGGCCAGCATCGTGAAATGTTAAGCCAAGTCTTAGAGCTGTTCGACATAAAACCAGATTATGATTTGAGACTAATGAGCCCCGAACAAACTCTTACTGAACTTACTGGGAAGGTTATTGAAGGCATGGAGGGTGTTTTTAAGAATTGGAGACCAGAATTAGTGCTTGTTCACGGAGACACTACAACTACTTTTGCAACTAGTTTGGCTGCTTATTACCAACAAATTCCTGTTGGTCATGTCGAAGCCGGCCTGCGCACACGAGATATATATTCACCTTGGCCAGAGGAATTAAATCGTCGTATGGTTGGATCAATTTCTGCCTTGCATTTCTCGCCTACTAAGAGGGCAGCTCAGAACCTTCTATCAGAGAATATATCGCCTGAAAATATACACATAACTGGAAACACCGTTATTGATGCCCTATTAGAAGTTAGAGAAAGAATAGAAAATGACTTAGATATTGAATTAAATTTAGCTAATGAATTTTCATTTATTAATAAAACTAAAAAATTGATTTTGGTAACGGCTCATCGCAGAGAGAACTTTGGAGAAGGATTTGAATCAATCTGCAAGGCTATATTACTAATAGCAGAACGGGACGATGTACAGGTAATATACCCTGTGCACCTGAACCCCAATGTTCAAGAACCTGTTTTTCGTATACTAGGGAATAATCCAAATATACATTTAATAGGCCCTCAAGACTATTTGCCATTTGTATATTTGATGTTATCTTCTCATATTATTCTTACTGATTCTGGTGGTATACAAGAGGAAGCTCCTTCACTTGGAAGGCCTGTATTAGTGTTGAGAGATAATACAGAGCGTCCTGAAGCTGTAGAAGCGGAAACTGTAATTTTGGTTGGGACGGATTCAAAAAAAATATTGGAATCAACAAATAGATTGCTTGATGATAATAGTTACTACAATCAAATGGCGACTGCAAATAATCCTTATGGAGATGGAACTGCGGCTGTGAGAATTGTAGAAGCCCTATTAAAGGCAGGTGTTGGTTGAAAATAATAGTAACTGGCGGTGCAGGCTTTATAGGAAGCTCTTTAGTGCGTAGCTTAATATCCAATACTGAACACGAGGTTATTTGTATAGATAAGTTTACCTATTCAGGAAATGCTGAATCCTTAACAGATATCCAATCTAGTAAGCGATTTATATTAGAGAAATTTGATATTTGTGATGAAGAGGGCATTAAAAATTTATTCGATATTCATCATCCTGATGCAGTAGTTCACTTGGCAGCAGAAAGTCATGTTGACAGGTCTATAGAAAATTCATCTGAATTTATAAAAACTAATATTATAGGGACTTATAATTTATTGGAACAATCAAGGCTCTTTTTTGAGGTATTAGATAAAGAAAAAAAGAAAAAATTTATATTTCATCATGTTTCCACTGATGAAGTTTTTGGTGATTTAGAAGCAACTGATAGCCTATTCACTGAATCTAGCCGATATAAGCCTTCATCACCTTATTCAGCCTCAAAAGCTAGCTCTGATCACTTAGTTCGAGCTTGGGCTAGAACTTATGGATTACCTACAGTCATTACTAATTGCTCAAATAATTATGGACCTTATCAATTCCCAGAAAAATTTATACCTAATGTCATAATGAGAGCTCTTCAAGGGCTTCCTATACTTGTATATGGTGACGGCAAACAAATAAGAGATTGGTTGTTTGTTGACGACCATGTTGAAGCCCTTCTTGCTGTATTGACAAGAGGGAGGGTAGGCGATACTTATAATATAGGCGGAATGAACGAATTGCAGAATATTGCTATAGTTAGAAAGATCTGTGATCTGCTTGAGAATTTAAAACCTGAAAAGCCAGCCGGCATAAAAAATTATGTAGACTTGATTTCTTATGTTGAAGACAGGCCTGGTCATGATAGACGCTATGCTATTGATACTTCAAAGATAAATTGTGAATTAGGTTGGCTTCCAAAAGAAACAATTGAAACTGGCCTACAAAAGACCGTGGAGTGGTATTTAGAGAATTCAGGGTGGTGGGGTAGAATCCTATCAGGTGAATATCAATTAACTAATAAAGAAAGATAAGTTTTCTTGATTATTTTTAGATTTTAATAAAGAAGAGCCCTTGAAGTGTTTTTAAATACACAAAATAAAATAGATATTAAATTTATCAGTATCAATTTTGTTCTTTCTATACTCAAATTTTTTATCTTTTAAAGATTTTTTATTAATATGCCTAAGACCGTAATCTATGCACCAAATATTCATGTTGGCGGAGGTTTAGTTCTCTTAAAAGGTTTAATTGAAGTTTGGCCTGTCGATATTGAATTCAAAGCCCATTTAGACATAAGAGTTAAGGACCTTTTAGAATTGCCTCACTTATCGAAAGTTATTTGGGTAAAAAATAATATATTTGATCGATTTAAATCTGATTATTTTTTAGCTAAAGCAGTTGGAGTTAAAGATACTGTACTTATTTTTCATGGGACCCCTCCAATTTTTAAGTTTCATGCAAAACTTATAAGCTTCATGCAAAACAGAATTTTAATTGAGGATATTAGACACTTAAAATATAGCAAAAGAACTAGCTTAAGGCTGATATATGAACGTTTTTTATTTAGATTGCTAAGAAGTCGTGTTGACGAATTTATTGTCCAGTCAGATACCTTTAAGTCTCTACTTTCTATTTGGTGTGAGAAAAATCGTACTTTTAGGTCCGCCAACCCGGTTATTAATGTTATGCCCTTCATGAAGCCAATTGATTTAAGTATTTTAAACTTTAGAGATAATTTAGAGTGGGATTTTATTTATGTTGCTGACGGCCTTGCCCACAAGAACCATGAACAATTATTACATGCTTGGTTGGAGTTAGCTAAACTAGATTTATACCCTTCTTTGGCTCTTACTCTAGGCAATGACGAGAGTGAATTACTATCTAAAATAGATAGATTAACTGTCAAAGGTTTAAAAATATTTAATATTGGTCAATTAAGTCACCATGAAATACAACAAAGCTACCTTAGGTCCAGTGCATTAATATACCCGTCTACTATTGAATCTTTTGGTCTTCCTTTGGTGGAAGCCAATGAATTAAATATCCCAATTTTAGCAAGCGAACTCGATTATGTTTATGAAGTTTGTAGACCCACAGAAACATTTGATCCCAATTCATCAAAATCTATTTCTAGAGCTGTCATGAAATTTCTTAACGTGAAGATTGATACCCAAAAAATAAAGACACCCTCGGAATTTTTAAGTTATATTATTGGCAGGTAATGCTTAGTATTTAGGAGTAAAATTTGACTAAGATTTTAATTATTGGGGCGTCAGGAATGCTGGGCAGTACCTTGCTTAAGTTCTTTGTAGATAAGAGTTCTTATGAGGTCTTTGGCACAGTAAGAACCTCTTCATCAGTTCAAAGTTTGCCTGATAAATATTTATCTCATTTAATTTTTGGTGTTGACATAGAGTCAAATAATAGTTTGTTAAGCTTACTATCAGAGGTGAAACCTGATGTTGTAATAAACTGTGCGGGAGTTGTTAAGCAGCTTCCCTCTGCAAGCAATCCACTGGTTACTTTGCCTATAAATTCAATCTTTCCTCACCTTTTATCAAAAATGTGCCTCCTTTCTGGTGCGCGGCTAATCCACTTTAGTACTGATTGTGTTTTCTCAGGATCTAAAGGCATGTATATAGAGTCAGACATTCCAGATGCTCGAGATCTTTATGGTTTGAGTAAGCATTTAGGAGAAATAAATGATTCTAATTCGATAACAATAAGAACGTCTATAATAGGCCATGAATTAAACACAAATCAAAGCTTAATAGAATGGTTTCTAAGTCAAAATGATCAGGTGAAAGGATATACTAAAGCTGTATTCTCTGGACTTCCTACTATTGAGATGGCTAATATAATAGAAGATTATATTCTTCCTAACACTAATTTAAATGGAATATATCATGTCTCCTCCGATCCTATTAGTAAATATGAATTACTAAATACCGTTGCAAATATTTATAATAAGAAAATTGAAATTATTGCCGATCAAACACTTAGTATAGATCGGTCTCTTGATTCAACGCTTTTTCGTAATGCTACAGGCTTTAAGCCAAAGCCTTGGTCAGAGCTTTTGGTGTCAATGCGTGATTTCGGTTAACCCTATATAAAAAGGTGATTACAATGTTAAAAGATAAAGTGTTGCTAATTACTGGAGGAACAGGATCCTTCGGTAGTACAGTAGTGAAAAGATTCTTAGAAAATGATATAAGAGAAATCAGAATTTTTAGTAGGGACGAAAAGAAGCAAGAGGATATGCGATTAAGGCTAAATAATAGTAAAGCAAAATTTTATATTGGTGATGTTAGGAACTATGACAGCATCTCTGAAGCAATGAGAGGTGCTGACTATGTCTTTCATGCTGCTGCACTAAAGCAGGTACCATCATGTGAATTCTACCCAATGGAAGCAGTAAGGACTAATGTTCTTGGAACCGAAAATGTACTTAATGCTGCAATTAACCAATCTGTAAAACGGGTTGTTGTTTTAAGTACAGACAAAGCTGTATACCCTATAAATGCAATGGGAATATCAAAGGCTATGATGGAGAAGCTCATGGCAGCTAAAGCGAGAATGCATGCTGATGGAGAAACTATTTTATGTGCCACTCGTTATGGTAATGTCATGGCCTCCAGAGGTTCAGTTATACCATTGTTTATTAACCAAATTAACGCAGGACAACCTTTGTCTATTACAGACCCAAATATGACTAGATTTCTAATGTCATTGGAAGATTCTGTTGATCTCGTCTTACATAGTTTTAAATATGGAGAGCAAGGAGACTTATTTGTACAAAAGTCTCCAGCCTCAACTATTGGCGATTTAGCTCTAGCAATTAAGGAATTATTTGGAGCTAACAATCCCATAAATATTATAGGTACTCGTCATGGAGAGAAGTTGTATGAATCACTTCTGTCTAGAGAGGAGATGTCTAAAGCCGAAGATATGGAGAAATATTATCGTGTACCCATGGACGCTAGGGACTTAAATTATAATAAGTATTTTTTTGAAGGAGAACCTTCGACCTCTCTTGCCGAAGATTATACTTCTCATAACACTGAACGTCTTGGTGTCGATCAGATTAAGAAGTTATTACTTAAGCTTGATTTCATTAAAGGTGCCTTAAATGCTTAAAGTAATGACTGTAGTAGGCACTAGGCCTGAAATTATAAGATTATCCAGAGTAATTAATAAAATGGATTCTGTTTTTGATCATACTTTTATCCATACAGGGCAAAATTATGATTATGAATTGAATGAGATTTTCTTTAGTGATTTAGGCATTCGTAAGCCTGATAGATTTTTACAGGCTTCTGGCACCTCGTCTGCTGAAACTATTGGAAATATTATTATTGAAGCAGATAAGGTTTTTAAAGAGTTTAAGCCTGAAGCTTTATTAATTCTAGGTGATACAAACAGTAGTCTGGTTGCAATCCCAGCCAAGCGAAGAAAGATACCTATCTTTCATATGGAAGCTGGTAACCGTTGCTTTGATTTCCGTGTACCTGAAGAATTGAATCGAAGAATCGTAGATCATACATCTGATATTAACCTAACTTATAGTCAAATTGCTCGTGAATACCTCTTAAGCGAGGGGTTTCCACCTGACCAAGTAATAAAAACAGGTAGTCCTATTAGAGAAGTGTTGAATTATTATTCAAAAGGAATAGATAAATCTGAGGTTCATAAGAACTTAGGGTTATCATCTCAAGATTATTTTTTAGTTAGTGCCCATAGAGAAGAAAATGTAGACTCACCTGAAAATTTATCAAAAATTTTAAATTTATTAAATGGTTTGGCGGAACATTATGGTAAGCAAGTTATCGTCTCAACTCACCCTAGAACCAGGGACCAACTTAATTTATTAGATTTTAAAACGCACTCTTTAGTAAAGTTTATGAAACCTTTTGGTTTTTTTGATTATGTAAAACTTCAAATAGGTGCTCATTGTGTGTTATCAGATAGTGGGACTATTACTGAAGAGTCTTCGATTCTTAATTTTCCTGCACTCAATTTAAGAGAAGTTCATGAAAGACCCGAGGGTTTTGAGGAATCTGCTGTAATGATGGTGGGGCTTGAATTGGAAAGAGTAATTCAAGCACTGGCAATTCTTGAAAATCAATTACGTGGAGATATGCGTACTTTACAGATGGTTTCTGACTATGAAGTAGGAAATGTTTCAGAAAAAATAGTTAGAATAATTTTAAGTTATACGGATTTTGTTAACAGGAAAATATGGAAAGTTGGCTCTATCTAGATGGCAAATATTCTCATTGTCACGCAATACTTTTGGCCAGAAGAATTTAGAATAAATTCTATTGTAAAGGAACTTTTAGATAAAGGTCATTCGGTATCAGTTCTTACAGGGATTCCTAATTACCCTTCAGGAAAGGTTGATTTAGATTTTCTTAATAATAAAGAGGTGTATGCCTCTTACGGTGAAAGTAAAGTCTTTAGAGTTCCAATGCTACCAAGGGGCGATGGATATTTTACATTAGCTCTTAATTACCTGGCTTTTCTTTTTTCCTCTTCTATTATTGGTCCATTTTTAATACGAGGCTTAAAAGTAGATTTTGTAATGGTTTATCAGCTTTCACCAGCAACCGTGCTGCTTTCTGGGTATATTATTTCTCTTATAAAAAAAAGTAAATATGTACCTTGGGTTCAAGACTTGTGGCCAGAGGCTGTGATAGCTGTAGGAGTTGGTTTGTGGAAACCTGTATCTTTTGTAATTGAGAAATCTGTGAACTTCTTTCTTAAACGTTCAGATTATGTTATTTGCCAGTCTCAGTCATTCGTAGATACTTTGAAGAAAAGAGGAGTGGACGGAAGTAAATTAAAGTTCATTCCAAACTGGGCAGAAGATTCTTACTCTGAAACTGGTTTAAATTTTGCTCCTGAAATATTAAGAGATAAAACTTGCTTTACGATAATGTTTGCCGGCAATCTAGGAGGAGGTCAGGATCTACCTAATGTATTAAAGGCAATTATTCTAGTTTCAAAAAAAAATAAGAAAGTTAGATGGGTGTTCGTAGGTGGTGGAAGACTGTTGTCTTGGATGCAGGAGGAAGTTAAAAGACTTGGTTTATCAGATAATGTTTTTATTTTGGGACGATTTCCGGTTGACAGGATGCCGAGCTTTTTCTCTCATGCTGATGTAATGCTTATCACACTAAAAGATATACTAGTTTATGAAATGACAATACCCAGCAAACTACAGTCATATTTTATGGCAGGAAAACCTGTACTTGGCATGCTTTCGGGTGAGGGAGCCCATACTCTAAAGAATTCTTGTGCTGGAATTACCGCTGATGCTGGGAACTATAATGGACTTGCGATTGCCGCCCTTGAGATGGCTGGTTTGAATAAGACAGAGTTGATGAAAATGGGAATAAATTCTAAGCAGTTTGGTGAAGAAAATTATGGAAAAGAAAAATTGATGAATGAGTTAGATGCTCTCATTAATCTATAAAACTATACCTGAATGTTGCTTTCTTAATTTTGTAGAAGATTAAATAAATAAGATATTAGCAGATGGGTAAATTACTAATTTTAATTCCGAATTATCAAGGCGGTGCTTTTATAAGAGAAACTATCTTGCCACTCAAGCAAGGTATAATAGGCTCATCTATTCTAGTTGTTGATGACGCTTCACCAGACGATCCTAAGTCTTACTTAGAAGGCTTAGCAGACCACTGTATCTATAAGAGTGAAAATGGCGGTTATGCCCCAACGGTTAATGTGGGACTACAGCACTTTCTTGATAATAAAGAATATGACCTTGTAATGATAACCAACAGTGATATTAAAGTTAATGTCTCTAAAGCTAAATCTATTGCAAATGCTATTCATGAAAATTTGAATAACAAAAATATTGGTGTTTTAGGTTTTTTAGAAGGCTCAACTAGTGATCCTGATTTTTATGAAGGAGTTAATATGTCAGGTTTTTTGTTTGTAGTTACAAGAGAGGTTGTAGAGAAGGTCGGCTTCCTTGATGAAGGTTTCTATATGTACGGCGAAGAACAAGATTATTTCCTTAGAGTCCAAGAAGCGGGTTATAAATTAATACAGTCAAAAGTGGCTGTGGAGCATGAAGCAGAAAGTTCTGGGACCTCAAGCTTGAAGAACTCCTGGTTTGCAATCAGAAATTCTATCCTGATAGAATTTAAACTTAAAAAGACAAAGAAAATTTTAAAGAAAATAGCATCACTATTTGCACTAATAAACAGATTATACAAGCCTAAAAATCGTGATGACCCTTCATATCTTAGGGTTACTCGACCAGGCATCTTAACTGGAAATATCCTTCTACTAATGGCTATATCTTGGAACTTGTATAATTTTTTTTGGAGTAAAAAATGATAAACGATAAGCATGTTAATTCAAAAAATGAAGGCTATTACAGAAGGAATAGATCTTGGACCCAATATTTTGATATAAAGAGGGATTCAAAGATATTGGATGTAGGCTGTGGGCATGGATTGCTAGGAAAATATCTTAACGACACTCTAGGCGCACAGGTTACAGGCATTGAGATTGTTAAGAGTTGTTATTATGCCGCCAAAGAAAAACTGCATGAAGTAATTTTAGGGGATATCGAAACTATGGACTTAGCAATGCTAGATAAAGATTACGATTATGTTATTTTTTCTGACTCTTTAGAGCACTTAATAAATCCGGATATAGCACTGCTTAAAGTTTTAAGTTTACTTAAAAAAGATGGGAATTTATTAATTTCTATTCCGAATGTACAAAATTTTAGGATCACTTTACCTTTATTGCTAAAAGGTTCTTGGGAATATACAGAAGACGGGCTTATGGATAGAACTCACTTAAGATGGTTTACGGAAACTTCTATTACTTCGCTTGTAGAACAAAATGGTTTTCAATTACAACAGTTAGAACGTGAACTTCCTTTGAGTTCAAAATCTGGCAAGCTGAATTTAGTAACTTTTTCGCTTCTTCAAAATCATCTAACTAGTCATTTTTATCTGAAAGCATGTTTAGCAGACTCTTAATTTATGGCGAAAGCTGGATAGGTTGTCATGGAAAGCTTCTTCATGATGACTTGATTGCGAAAGGAAATACGGTTGATATATTTGATCATACACATTTAATCCCAGGAATTATCAACAGGAGTTTATTTCAACGAATTCAAAGGAAAATTTTTATCGAATACTATAAGTATAAAATAAGAAAAAAATTCTGGGAAAAAATACAGGAATTTAAACCTTCCTGCATTTTAATATGCAAAGGTCTTCATCTGGACAGGAAATTACTTCAAAAAATTAAAGACAAAGGATACTATATTATCAATTGGAATCCTGACGATTTTTTGAATTCATTTAATTCTAATAAAGAGTTAATAAAATCTATACCTAAGTATGATTTGATAATATCTAGTAGACCTCATTTATTTGACGAATATAGAAGCCTCGGCGCTAAAGATATAATGTATTTAGACTGGTATTTTGTTAAAGAACTTCATAAGAAACGTAATTTAAAAATTAATTTTGATGTAAGTCTTGTTGGTAGTTGGAGCAAAAGAAGGGAAAAAATAATCAGCAAATTACCTCATGAAGTTAATGTTTGGGGCGGAGGGTGGCAGAAGGCTTCTAAGGAATTTCATAATCAGAATAATGTACATCTGGAGGTATTGACTCAGGAAGAAATGTCAAAAGTTTTTGAGCAATCAAAATTTAATTTAAATCTATTAACTAGTGAGAACAGGGACTTTACAAACTTAAGATTTTTTGAAGTCCCAGCTTCTAATGGCCTTTTAGTAACTGAAAGGAATAGAGATTCTGAGACTATTCTTACTGATGGAGTTGATTGCATTATGTTTTCAGGAGTCGAAGAATTGGTACAAAGATTAGAAGCCCAAACCGAAACCACCTCTTTGGCTATTAAGGGATACGAAAGAATCACTCAATCAAATCATGAATTCTCTAATAGAGTTGATTCTATAGTCGAGTATTTAGAAAATATCCAAGAGTAATCTTATTGTGTTTAATTCTGCGATTAATGGGTACATTAACTTGTTTGTTTTACATGTTTCAATAATAAACACTTGAGTTTATATTATTAAGGATGAGTACATATTTTAAAGGCATAGTGTTGGCAGGAGGTTCTGGGACGCGATTACATCCGATAACCATGGGCGTGTCTAAGCAGTTATTACCTGTTTATGACAAGCCCATGATTTATTATCCAATTTCGGTTTTAATGCTTTCTGGCATTCAAGAAATCCTGGTTATATCAACTAGTGAAGATATTTCAGGATATCAGCGTCTTTTAGGTGACGGTTCAAACTTTGGTATTTCTATTGAATATGCAATTCAACCAACCCCAGATGGCCTTGCCCAGGCTTTTACCATTGGTGAAAAATTTATTGGTGAGAATAATGTAGCTATGATTCTTGGTGATAATATTTTCTATGGGCAACATTTTTCAGATAACTTGAAGATAGCTTCTTTAAAGAAGAAAGGGGCAACTATTTTTGGTTACCATGTTAAAGATCCTGAGAGATTTGGTGTTGTTGAGTTTGACTCCGAAGGAAGTGTTATTTCTATTGAGGAAAAACCGACTATTCCTAAATCAAACTATGCCGTTACTGGTCTTTATTTTTATGATAATGATGTTGTGAATATAGCTAAATCCATTAAACCCTCTGACAGAGGTGAGCTTGAGATTACTGACATTAACAATATATATCAGACTAGAGGTGATCTTAAGGTAGAACTTCTTGGTCGAGGTTTTGCTTGGTTAGATACAGGTACTCATGACTCTCTAATTGAAGCTGGCCAGTTTGTGCAGACAGTTGAGCATCGTCAGGGCCTGAAAGTAGCTTGTTTAGAAGAAATTGCATTTCATCAAGGATGGATTTCTGTTGATTTATTATTGAACCAAGCTAAGAAACTAGAAAAGACAAGTTATGGAGAATACCTTAAGAAAGTGGCAGGTGGATACAAGTGAAAGTCTTAAAGACTAGACTGAAAGATTGTGTGATTATTGAACCTGATGTCTATGTTGATAAACGTGGTTTTTTCTTAGAGACCTTTCAGGCTGCAAGATATTCTGATTTGGCCGGTATTAAACCTCTTTTTGTCCAAGATAATTATTCCAGATCTTCTAAAGGTGTATTGAGGGGTTTACATTTTCAAAAAACCAAACCGCAAGGAAAGTTAGTAAGAATTGTAAGAGGCGAAGTGTATGATGTTGCTGTTGATATTCGTAAAGATTCTAAAACATTTGGTCAATGGGAAGGAATTGTCCTTTCAGAAGAAAATAAAAGACAATTATGGGTTCCACCTGGATTTGCTCATGGATTTTTAGTACTTTCTAAAGTGGCTGATTTTGAATATAAATGTACGGAATACTATGACCCTCTGGACGAAGGATGTATCATTTGGAATGACCCTGACTTAAAAATAGAATGGCCAATATCTAAACCAAGTCTTTTATCTAAAGACTCCGAGGCATCATTTTTTAAAGATATAGCTAAATGAAGATACTGGTTTTAGGAAAAAATGGACAGTTAGGTAAATGTTTATATGAATCCTTAAAGAATTGTGATTATGAAAGTATTTTTTTTTCCAGAGAAGATGTAGACGTAAATAATTTTTTAGATGCAAAAAGTAAGATTTTAAAAATTCAGCCCGATATTATTATAAATGCAACAGCTTATACCCAGGTAGATAAAGCTGAAGAAGAGAAAGAACTTTCTAATCTTACTAATAATGTTGCAGTTAGAAATATTGCTGATATTAGCAATATTATTGGTTGCGTACTTTTTCATATCTCTACTGATTATGTGTTTGATGGGAATAAAAAATCTTCATATAAAGAAAATTCCACTACTAATCCTCAGTGTGAATATGGTACAAGTAAACTAAAAGGAGAGGTGGCTGTTCAACAGTCAGGGTGTAAATATTTTATAATTAGAACTTCTTGGTTATTTAGTGCTTATGGAAATAATTTTTTAAAGACAATGATTCGTCTTGCTAATGAAGGAGATGAAATAAAAATAGTTGGTGATCAAGTTGGCCGACCAACTTATGCTCCTGATTTATCAAATGCTATTTGCAGAATGTTACCTATGATTTCATCTGAGAATATTAACTCTACATATCATTATTCTGGAGATAAAGAATGTTCATGGGTTGATTTTGCTTCAATAATTTTTGATATAGCTCATAAAATTAATCTAATTAATACAAAACCATCGGTTAAGGTTATTAAGACCGCTGAATATCTAACCCAAGCAAAACGCCCATTGCATTCATCTCTGGACTCATCTCTAATTAAAGAAGTCTTTGGTATTAGTCCATCAAATTGGAATTTGGGCATTAAAAGTGTTGTTGAATCTTTGGTATGGGACTAAGGAAGGGCATGACAAAAATTCAATTTATTAATCATGCTTCTGTCAAGATATATAACGAAGACTGTTGTCTCTTAAGTGACCCATGGTATCAAGGAGATGCCTTTCATAAAGGATGGAATCTCTTAGTAGAGTTAACTGATAAAGAGGTAGAGGACTTATTGATGGATGTGACTCATATTTGGATTTCTCATGAACATCCAGATCACTTCTCAATTTTGTTCTTTAAGAAGTTTCTTCCTTTATTAAAAGATAACAATGTAACGATCTTATTTCAAGAGACAAAAGATAAGAGAGTAAAAGAATTTTTTAAAAAATCAGGTATAAAATTTAAGGAGTTGTTATTTGAAATTTCAACTCAAATAGAGAGAGGATTTAATGTAACCTGTTTCAAAGATGGGTTTTATGATTCAGGGCTGTTAATTGAAACAGGCGATCAAAAGATTCTTAATTTGAATGACTGTCAAATTAGGTCTGATGCTAAAGCTGATGAAATTTATAATATTATAGGTGAATGTGATCTGCTATTGACTCAGTTTAGCTATGCTGCTTGGAAGGGCGGAAAAAAAAATATTGAATGGCGTGAAGAGGCCGCCAAAGAAAAGCTAGATACCTTAAGGCTACAAGTTAAGAAATTTAATCCAACATATCTAATTCCTTTTGCTTCTTATGTTTATTTCTCAAATGAATATAATTCATACTTAAATGATAGTGTAAATACACCACAAAACGTTATTGATTGCTTGTCAGATTTAGATACTTCAGTAGTAGTGATGAAGCCATTTGATGTATTTTTAGATTTTACTGGAGAATTTGATAACAATAATGGAGTTGAATTTTGGAATTCAAAGTATAAATCTATCTCTAGCATTCCAAAGCATCTCTATAATCAAGTAGAGTTTTCCGAGCTAAATGAGGCTTTTGATATTTATAGAAAAAGAGTTTTTCTTAATAATAGCAGGGCCTTAATGAAATTCTTGAGTGTTTTTAGTCCAATCAAAATATTTAAGCCTGTTTATATTCATCTTAAGGATTTAGATGAAACATTTTGCGTTGATCTCTTTGAAAAGAATCTAATGAGAGCCGATCATGATGCTCATTTAATTATGTCTTCAGAGTCCCTAGAGTTTGTTTTTAGGAATACTTTTGGCTTTGATACCTTAACTGTTAACGGATGCTTTGAAGAAGGTAAAAGTGGTGGTTTTTCCATTGCTACAAAAACACTTGCCATTGAAAATCTTAATAATATGGGTATAAGATTTAGACTTATGTTCTTATTTAATTTTAATCTAATTATGCTATTTTTTAATCGACTGAAGAAAGTAAGTAAACAGATTTTGTAATTCTTTTATGTCTAGGCTTATAAACTGCATATTTGGATTAATAGTTTTTTTAATTCTCTTAATTCCAATTCTCATTATATCCATTCTAATTTTTTTAAAAGATAAGGAAAGCCCTCTATATTTCTCTTTAAGAATAGGAAAAGACAATAAAGAGTTCTTTATGCCAAAGTTTAGAACTATGAAGTCCAACTCACCACAAGAAGCAACGCATTTATTAAAAAATCCTGAAGATTACCTTCTTTCTACAGGACTTTTTTTAAGGAAATATAGTTTAGATGAGCTCCCTCAGATAATTTCAATCATAAAAGGTGACATGGCATTCGTAGGCCCTAGGCCAGCTTTGTTTAATCAATATGATTTAATTAGTCAAAGAGATCAGAAAGAGATAAGTCAATTAAAACCAGGCATTACTGGATGGGCTCAAGTCAATGGAAGAGATGAACTCTCTATTGCAGAAAAGGTTCAATATGATGAAGAGTATTTAAGAAGGGCTTCCCGGGGTTTTGATATGTATATAATTGGATTAACCATCCTGAAAGTTATTAAAAAGGATGGAATTTCTCATTAAAGGTCATAATTGTTAATTAAATGAATCTTAAAAAAACCTTACTCTCAACTTCAAGACTAAATAAAAAGTTACTAGCTTTGCTTAGTGATTTGATTTCGATATGTTCCGCTATTTTTTTGGCGCTAGTTATAAGCAATGTGGAATTTCATTCTATAAATCTTGAAGAATTCTTAAGGTTATCTTGGATACCCTTACTTTGCTTAGTCTCATTTTGGTATTTTGGTGTTTATGGCTCAGTAGTTAGGTACATAGATCTTTCTGTAATTTTTGTCCTTGCCAGGGCCGTTTTTTTTGGACTTGTTTTAGGTCTTATTAGCAAGTTTCTATATATTTATTTATTGAGTTATTTTATTCCTAGAACTTCGGATTCTTTGCTTAGCTTAGAAGGCTGGTTAGTAGGTTTCATTACTTTTTCTTTTTTAATAGTTAGCTCGAGATTAATGGCTCATTATTATTTATCAGATAGGATATCTGAAAAAAGAGTAGTAATTTATGGAGCAGGGTCTGCCGGCATACAATTAGCAGGCGCTTTGAGGGTTAGTAAAGAAATGCAACCCATTGCATTTATTGATGGTAATTCCTCCCTGCATGGAACTTACTTGGGTGGTATAAAAGTCTTACACCCTAAGAAGTTAGAGCGGCTTACTTTAAGGGGAAAAGTAGATGAAGTTCTTATAGCTATGCCATCTGCTTCTAAATCAACCCTAAGAAATCTCCTTAAAGAAATAGAAAATTATTCTATTAAAGTTAGAATTTTACCTGGTCTTGCAGAGTTGGCCGAAGGAAAGGTCTTAGTTTCAGAATTAAAAGAAGTTGATGTTTCAAATTTGCTTGGCAGATTGGAAGTTGAAGCAAACCAAGATCTAATTAATAGAAACATAGCTCAAAAAGTAGTGCTTATTACAGGCGCTGGAGGTTCTATAGGCTCAGAAATATCAAGACAGGTAGCTAGAAAAGCAAGCAAGGTCATTCTTTTGGATGCCAATGAATATGCTCTTTATTCGATAAAGAATGAAATAGAAAGCCTTTTACCCAAAACAGAGTTGCATGCTGTGCTTGGTAGTGTAACTAACAAGAGAAGAATAACGGAGATCTGTAAGGCTTTTGCTGTTGATACTGTCTATCATACTGCTGCTTATAAACACGTTCCTTTAGTTGAAGAAAATCCTTTTGAAGGAGTTTTCAATAATATAATTGGAACCCAAGCTTGTGTGCAAGCTGCTATAGATACTGAGGTTGAAACATTCGTTCTTATTTCTACGGACAAGGCTGTGAGACCGACGAATATTATGGGGGCCACTAAAAGGTTTGCTGAAATGATTTTACAGTCTTTAGCTGATAAAGATAATATTAAGCATAAAACTCGGATAACGATGGTTAGGTTTGGTAATGTTATAGGCTCATCCGGATCAGCCATACCTCTTTTCCAGCAACAGATTAAAGAGGGGGGCCCTGTAACAGTCACTCACTCTGAAGTTATAAGATATTTTATGTCTATATCGGAGGCGGCGGAGCTTGTGATACAAGCAGGAGCAATGGGTAAAGGAGGGGATGTTTTCGTATTGGATATGGGTGAACCCATTAAGATTTATGAACTAGCAAAAAGACTAATTAGTCTTAGTGGGATGGAATTAAAAGATAAAGATAACCCTGAGGGTGATATAGAAATAATATTGACTGGTCTCAGGCCTGGAGAAAAACTTTATGAAGAGTTGTTGATTGGGGATAACATAAGTACAACGGAACACAAACGAATATTAAGAGCAGAAGAAGACTTCTTAACGGCCGAGGAGTTAGAACGATATATCAATTTATTAAAAGAAGCAGAAAAAGAAGGAGATGTTGTGGCTTTGAAAGAAATATTGAAAGACGTTGTTTCCGGCTTTACTCCAGAGAATGAAATAGTAGATATTGTTTATCAACAAAAAAAATTAATTAAGATCAGGTAGTTGTGTTTACTTTTATAGAATCTATTGAAGATCTGGCTTTTTTAAATGAAGAGCTCTTATTAAAACCGTATGTTGGAGTTGATACAGAATTCAGAAGAACCACTAAAGATAACATGAGATTGGCATTGCTTCAGATTAATGATGCAGAGGAAATTTATCTTGTAGATACCGTTCTTATAGAAGATCCTCAAGAACATGCTAGTTTTTTATTTTCTGAATCTGTCACTAAGATATTTCATTCTTGTAAAGAAGATATCGAAGCAATTTATGCTTGGACCGGACAAATAATGGTTAGTTTGTTTGACACACAGTTAGCTGACGCTTTTTTAAATGGCCATTACTCAATTGGTTATCAGGGGCTAGTGGAAGAAAAGTTAGGAATTACTGTGGATAAAGGAGAGACTAGATCAAATTGGATTAGAAGGCCCTTGAGAGATTCTCAATTAAATTATGCTGCTTCTGATGTTGAATTCCTCATAGAGCTTTACATTGACCAAAAAGAATCTTTGGTAAAAGAAAAAAAGCTGGCTTGGCTTGAAGAAGAAGTAAGGTTTCTTTCTTCTAGAATTTTTAATCCTCTAGAAATTATAGAAGATGCTGCTATTGAACTAACCAAAGCAGAAGAAAAAGCCCTCTTAAATAAATTTAATGAGGTCGTTCTTCATACTGCAGAAGCACAGAACATCAATCCAACCTTGTTCTTTTCTAAGAAGAGCCAGAAGGATTTCTTAAGATTAACTTTACATATCGGATTAGAGAATGCTTTAAATAAGATTACTAACTGGAGATCTGAGCTTATTGAGACTCCAATTAATAGCCTGTTGAAGGATTTCTAGAAATGTTTTGGCTTATATATATTTCTTGTAGTTTTATCCTTAGCTACTTAATAGGCTTATTTTTTAAAGGTAACAGTAAAAAATTAATAATATTTAGTAGTTTAGTTGTTCTATTGACGCCCGCTCAAATTGAAATTAGTACAAACAATTATGCCCCAGCAGTATTTACTTTTCTTTTTAACTCTTTGCTGGAGCAGAACTATTCTTTGAGAGTCTTAAGGCCAATATTCCTTAGTTTTCCAACAAGCTTATTTCTTTTAGGATTGACTGTCTTTTTTAAAAAAAAATTCTTTTAATCTTTAAATTGCACATATTAATCAATCCTATTGCACTTTTTCCTTCCATAGAACCAGCAGACTCACCAGGATTAAAATAAATAATGTCACCTACTGTTTCTTCTTTATACCTGTGAGTATGCCCATGCAAGATTAAGTCTGTATCTTTATGGTCCTTAATGTAGTCATCAATTAATTCTGGTTCATGAAAAACTGCTACTTTTTTATTTTCTAAGGTTAAGGAAAGTGGAGGTTCTTGAAAGTTAAAGTCGTATACTTCACAAACTTCCTTCAAGCCTTCTTCAATTCGATCATTATTACCAAATACACCCACTAAAGGACTATTTAGATTAGAAAAGATTTCTAAAGTACTCGCTTTACTTATATCACCCGTGTGGATTACAAGATCCACTTGCTCTTCATTAAAAAGATAAATAATCTTTTTAATGTTCTTAATATTATTGTGTGTGTCACTTACGACACCAACAAGCACCTTGGGTTCCTAAATTTTTTCTAAAATATGGATACCGCAAGCACTACCAAGTCCAATTACATGAGTCATTCCTATTCGGGCATTCTCAACTTGTCTTTCGCCAGCTTCTCCTCGAAGATGAGTACAAACTTCGTATATATTGGCTATTCCAGTAGCACCCAGAGGGTGGCCTTTTGACAGTAACCCTCCTGATACATTTACAGGAATTCTGCCTCCTAATTCAACTTCACCCTCATCAATCATCCTGCCAGCCTCGCCATCTCCGCAAAGGCCAAGGTTTTCATAATGCAGCATTTCTGCAGTTGCAAAGCAATCATGTAATTCGACCAGGTCAATATCATCAGCTCCTAGTCCTGCCATTTCATAGGCTTCTTTCGCTGCTTTTCTAGTGCATGAGTTCACATCCGGCATTACCAAGTCTCTTTCTTGATAAGGGTCACTTGTTAATATTGATGCTCTAACTTTTACAGCTCTCGCCATACCAAGCTCTTTGGCTTTCTTTTCAGAAACTAAAATCGCTGCAGCAGCTCCATCTACGTTAACAGAGCACATTAATTTTGTATTAGGGTATGAAATCATCTCCGCATTCATCACTTCATCCAAAGGTGTTTCTATTTGGTATCTTGCCTTAGGATTCATGGTTGAGTGATGATGATTCTTAACTGAGATCTTTGCAAATTGCTCAAAAGTAGTCCCGTAGTTTCTTGCATGCTCCATGCCTGCTTCAGCAAATACAGCTGGCATTGTTCCAGATCCAAGCAGTCCTTCTTTAGGAATGCCAACACCTCCTCCCGATCCACCAAGCAGGCCAGAACCCATTTGTTCAACTCCTACTGCTAGAACAACATCATACAGACCTGCTTTAATAGCAATCCATCCTTCTCTAAAGGCTGTTGCCCCAGTTGCACAAGCATTAGAGCAATTCACAACAGGTATTCCAGTTTGACCTATTTCTTGAAGTATTCTTTGCCCTACCATAGAGCTGGCCTGACCTAAGTTACCACAATAAAAAGCTTCCATATCTTCAATTGTTAAACCTGCGTCATCCAAAGCCAATAAAGCCGCTTCGGCACCCAAGTCTGGAACAGTCCTATCAGGAAAACGTCCAAATTTAATCATATCAACACCTAAAACATATACATCACTCATAATTTTCTCCTTAAGAAGTGGGTTTAAAAAAATAGCTGATGTAAGAGTTACCTTCAGCATCCTTCCTGCCTAAAGCATCATCAAAGATAACTTCAACAGGCATATCAAATTTAATTTTTTCCGGGTCTGGATCAACGTCTATCAAATTACCTTTAACAGTGCCTCCTCCATCAAGATCAACAATAGCAGAGATATAAGGAACATCTATTCCTGGAAATGATCTGAATACGATTGAATAGGAATAAAGTTTTCCTGTCTTACCTAGCTTCACAGCACTCATGCCATCTCTAGAGAAACAACTAGAACAAACTTTTCTTTCACCTAAAAATATTGAGCTACATTCAGAACATTTGTATCCTTCAAGATAAGGAGATTCACCTTCAGGCAACTTAAGATAATCAACTACTGGTAAAGCCATTTGGTTCCTCGTTATTTAAATTATTAATCAAACCAGTTTCTTATAGATTAAAGAAGATTACAATAGTATTTAGAGTTATATTTTTTTTAATCTAAAGGATTTTATGAGCTTTTTAAATTCAATGATAGGTG